>Ga0268262_10000039_pt1 | contig 142942 bp, 141 predicted proteins | sample TergutNc150P3_FD_190354 | JGI IMG/M metagenome (GOLD analysis project Ga0268262, IMG submission 190354) | Nasutitermes corniger P3 segment gut microbial community from laboratory colony in Florida, USA - Nc150 P3 (SPAdes) (version 2) | ecosystem: Host-associated > Arthropoda: Insects >...
ACACTATGTGATACTTGCAGTCATAAGTAGTGTGGCTTGTCCTGCGATAATTCTGCATGGAAGATAATATATTAAACTAAAGTCTTCGCCTAAAGGCGAGGGATTTTCCCCCAGTAAGAGATATTAAAACTCTATAAAACAGAGGGTCGCCATCCAATATTGCGTGGAAATGCTCTTATTGTGGACAACAATAGTGCTTTTTTATGGACGATAGGATATGTACCAAAACTGCAAACAGCTTTATCTTTGGAAGTTCCTAATCCTATTTTTATTGAAATTAATAAAGGCGAAGCGGACATTATACAAGTTTTAAAAGATATTTTGGCATTGACAAAATTAAATTACAATGCTTGTATCTATGCGGATGGAATTCCTGTTACATTAAGGTTTGCAGATAAAATAGGGGAAATTTTGACTGCAAGTACAGAAACAAAAGTTCCTCCTTTGGCGTTTAAGTATTATATATGAAAATTTTTCACAAATAAACGAAACTCTGCGGAGCAAAACTTAACCCATAACTACTCAACTTCTTCCGTTTCTTATATCTCTTCACATCGCATAATTTGTATGCAACAGCTTTCTTCTTCCCACTATAATACTTGTAATAAAAAGCTCGATTAATACCAGAAAAATTTTTTGTTTGTTTCCAAACTTCGTTTAAGTCTCCCTCAATAATTTTTTCCACGCTCACTTCCGCAACAACTTTCATAATAGGATAAGTTGCATATATCACAATTTTATTCACATCGGACTTACAACGAACCTTTCTGAACTCAAACCGCTTAGAGCCATTCAAAATATTTTCCACGTGTTCTGGATTAATTGATAACAATATTTTGTTCATATAAAAATCTGCAATAGCACGTATTTTAAGCATTCACAGATTGACTATGGAGGTTTTTTACAGCACGTTCCTCACGGCGTTTTACTAAATGCTCGTAAAGAGCATCAATCGTTGGAAATTCCGCATCAATTTTATCTTTAATAGCTCGCGTCATTTCTACTGCGTTACAACGAAATTCTTTTTCAATCATAAAGCCCCATATCTTTTGGTGAACGAATTTCCAAATGCTTATATCCATTCTTTATATTAATAGAATTATAACCTCTAATACGTTCCACATTAACTATATGTTTAAAATTCCAACTAATCAACAAATCCACATTATTTATCGTAGCAGTTGCAATATGCATACAATCGTCCCTGCTTGTTGCTCCAACAACTTTCTCCTTAATATATTCGTCTGCTAAAATTTTACAATCTGACGTTACTATTAACGGCTGCCATTTTACAATATTTAAAAGCTCTTTTACTTCTTCAGGAGCGTTTTCCAATTCTTTTTCTGTTAAATCAGAAATAAAAACATCATACTTCCCCTCTTTTATTTTCTTAAAAAGCAACCGAGTGTCTTGCATAAACACGTCATCATAATACCCGCCTATAACGGATGTATCCAAATACAAAGATATTTTTTTACTCACCATTAATAATAATATACAAAATTCCCCAATCCACAGCCATAGGTTCACCGCTATCTATAACACCAAACACCTCCCCCCCTCTCTCACACTCAACTTATGAAGCTGGTTCTTGTATTTATTGATAAAATCCTTAACCCATTTTTGGTTTGTTTTTGAATACTCCCTCAAACTCCAACCAATGGCTTTATTTATAAAGAATTCATCTGTTCCAAAATTGTTTACTATAATTTGCTCCAATAATTTTTGATTTGTCTTTTCTTTGTGTTGCAATTGAAAATCTATTGCTACCCTTCTCACCCAAATATTTTCATCTTTTGACCATTTGAGCATTTCCTTTTCCAACTGTTTGTAATTTAATACAAGTTTCCCAACTATTGCATCTATTGAATCAGCCGTTTCCCACCACGATTTAGCAATGATAAGTTTTTTGAGATTAGGCAAATCGTTGTCAGTCAATAACTTTATTGAACTATCTAAATATTCTACCGCTACATATTGTGCTTCGCGATAATCTTTTTTCCAACATATATTGACAAATTTCCAGTCAAGTTCATATTTTTTGCTCTCTTTTATGTAAGGCTTTATTATTTCTTTCAATTTTGGTTTTGATATGCCTAAAAACGCAAATTTGTTTTGCATATAGGCTGCCATTCTTCTCGCTTGTTCCGCGTTTTTGTTTTTTTCTAATTCGGAGAATAGATTGTTGTACCACATATTGCTTCCACAAAACCGCTTAAATTCTGCTGAAAACGGCGTTTTTCGGGGGGTGTTTCGGCTATGAACCAGCAAGGAATCGAACCTTGAACCCGCGCCTTAAAAGGGCGCTGCTCTACCAGTTGAGCTACTGATTCGGGAAATGTAAATATAGCAATTTTTCAGGGTTTTGTCAAGGGGTACGCCCAGCAACCGGGTAATTCACCTTGTAAATCCAAGGCCAGTTTTTGCCCGTTAGCCACAGGTTTTTGCCGTCATAAGCTATCCCGTTCAGCACCTCCGCATTCGGGAATTTCTTTCTTATGTTCTTTGCCTGCTCCGAAAAATCAAGCCATTTCACCAAGCTGCCGCTTGGCAATAAAATCACGGCGATGGAATCGCTATGCCACACATTTGCGTAAAGGGTATCGCCCACGGCTTCCAACTCGTTCAATAAAGCAATAGGGGTCTTTATTTTGTTAGTCACGCTCATATCCTTTGGCGAAAGTTCAAAAAGCGAAGAACTGCCATTGCTCATAAGCCAGTTGCCTCTCCAAACAGTTAAACCCCAGCCCTCGCCATCAATTTTAAAAGTGCCTATAATCTGCAAAGGACTTGCGGATAAAACAAAACCAAAATGGGAAACCCAAGTTAGCCAAAGCATTTTATTGCCAATTTTTGCAATGCCCTCTCCAAAACTTGAACCCTGCATAGCTATAGAGTCAAAGGTTTCACCTTTTTTATTCATTCTGTAAATTTTGGATTTGCCCTCCAAACCCGTTGACTCCCACAATTCATCGCCGTCCCAAAAAAGCCCCTGAGTAAAACGAGTCTGCGGATGCGGAATTGAGTCTAAGACACTTAACTTCTGGGCGTAAGAATTGAGAATTGAGAATTGAGAGTTGAGAATAATAAACAAGCACAAGTTTCTAATTGAGCAAATATATATTCTATTTTCCATTCTCAATTCTCCATTCTCAATTAAACACATAAGTAGGAACCCAAATTACGTAGTATATTCCGCGTTGATTTTAACATAGTCATAGCTCAAATCGCAGGTGAATACAGATGCTTTGAACTCGCCTAAGTGCAAGTTCAGGGAAATTTTATACTCCTCTCTTTTAACTATCTCTCTCAAAACATTTACCGATATATCCGTTGGCATTCCGTTTTTAACAACTTGCGCGTCCTCAAAATAAAGCGAGAGTTTATCGGGAGCAAAGGCTACCCCGCTCGCACCTGCGCTGCTCACTATGCGCCCCCAATTTGGGTCTGCGCCAAAAAAGGCGCACTTCACCAGATTGCTCGTGGCTATGGACTTTGCAATTTGCATCGCCTCGCTTTTGCTGCTCGCTCCGCACACTTCAATTTCAATTTTTTTTGTTGCGCCCTCGCCGTCTTTCACTATTTGCAATGCCAAATATTTCATCAAGTTAAAAAGAGCGTTGCGAACATCGGTTTGCTCGGTTGCGCTCAAATCGTTTAAAGAAATTCCGCTTTGCCCGTTTGCTAAAAGAATACAGGTATCGTTGGTGCTCATATCGCCATCAACTGTTATGGCGTTGAACGATTCATTCACAAACTCCCTGAACTCAGTTGAGAAATCCTCTGGGAGCTGCAAATCCGTTGTGATGTAAGCGAGCATAGTTGCCATGTTGGGGTGAATCATGCCGGAGCCTTTGCACGAGCCGCCAAAGCGGACTTCGCCTTTTGCGGTTTGCACGGAAACAGAACCCGTTTTTAATATGGTATCGGTTGTGCAGATGGCCTTTGCAAAGAGTTCGGAATTTTCGGTGCTCAAATTTTTCACAAGCTCAGGAACTGCCGCGCTGATTTTTTCCATCGGCAATTTATGGCCTATCACGCCAGTGGAACCTACTAAAACGGAATTTTTGCCGAGCTTTAATTCCTTTTCTATAAACTCTGCCATGCTGGTAGCATCTGCGTAGCCTTGGCTGCCCGTACAGGCGTTTGCATTCCCGCTGTTTATGAATACGGCGTGTACGGTATTATTGCCGGAGAGAACTTTTTTATCATATAAAACGGGGGCGGCTTGCACTTGGTTTTTTGTGAATGTGGCAAAGCATTTGGCAGTTTGTTTGCTGTAAAGAAGGGCTAAATCCAAATTGCCGCTTGCTTTTATGCCAGCTTTTATTCCAGATGCTGAAAATCCCTTTGGAAAACAAACTCCGCCATTTCCAATCTCTGCCATCAAAACTCACCACCCGTGTTTCAAATAAACCGCTCCAAGTGGCGGAACCGTAAGTTCCAAGCTAAAAGGTCTGCCGTGGCATTGAATATCCTCTGTCCAACGCTCGCCGGCATTGCCCATATTGCTGCCACCCCAAAGCTGGGAATCGGAGTTGAAAATCTCAATCCATTTTCCACAGGCCGGGGCACCAACTCGGTAAGGAGCTCTCGGCACAGGAGTGAAATTAAATATGCACAGAATAAGCTCGCCGTTTCTGGAGCGGCGGAAAAAACTCAGCACGGAATTATCAACATCATCGCAGGTTATCCACTCAAAGCCATCCCAGTGATGGTCTATTTCCCAGAATGCTCGCTCCGATTTATATAATGAACCAATGGTTTTCATCATGTTGTGCAAACCGTTGTGAACCTCAAAATCCAGCAAATGCCAATCCAAGGAATGACACTCTTCCCACTCCTTGCCCTGCCCAAATTCGCTACCCATAAACAAAAGTTTTTTGCCTGGGTGCGCATACATAAAGGCATAAGCCAAACGTAAATTCGCAAACTGCTGCCAGCAATCGCCCGGCATTTTGCTCAACATACTACCCTTTCCGTGAACAACCTCATCGTGCGAAAGCACTAAAATAAAATTCTCGGAATATGCGTAGATCATACTGAATGTTAAATTGTGATGGTGATATTTTCTGTGAATGGGTTCTTTGCTTATGTAAGACAAAAAGTCGTTCATCCAACCCATATTCCATTTGTAATGGAAACCTAGGCCGCCGAACTCCGGCGGGCGGGTTATGCTTGGGAAGCTCGTGGATTCTTCGGCTATAAAGATAGCGTGCGGAGCGTGCTTGCCCATTATGCTATTTAAATGCTTTAAAAATTCCATGGTATCGTAATTTATATTTCCACCATCCCTGTTGGGAATCCATTCGCCGTGGTTTCTGCCATAGTCCAGGTAAAGCATACTTGCAACAGCGTCCACGCGCAAACCGTCAGCGTGGAATTCACGCAGCCAGTACATAGCGTTGGAAATCAAAAAGTTCGCAACTTCCCTGCGCCCGTAGTTGAATATATATGTTCCCCAATGCGGATGCTCGCCCTGCCTTGAATCTGCGTGTTCATAGCAGGCACTGCCGTCAAAGCGCCCAAGCGCAAAGCCATCTTTTGGAAAATGCGCTGGCACCCAATCCAAGATAACGCCTATGTTGTTTTGGTGGCACCTGTCCACAAAGCGGCGGAACTGGTCTGGCGAGCCATACCTGCTGGTAGGGGCAAAATAACCCGTGACTTGGTAACCCCAAGACTGGTCAAGCGGATGTTCCATAACCGGCATAAATTCAATGTGCGTGTAATTCATTTCCAAAACATAAGGAATAAGAGCATCGCCAAGTTCGTCCCAATTCAAAAAGCGGTCTGGATTATTCGGGTCGCGCCGCCAAGAGCCAGGATGCACCTCGTAAATGTTCATAGGGTTGCCAAATACCTGCGTCACATTGTGAGTCCGCATGTAAAGGTCGTCTCCCCATTCGTAGCCATCCAAGTGTGTAACGACAGATGCTGTATTGGGGCGAAGCTCGCTGAATTTTGCGAGAGGGTCGGCTTTCTGGTACATATTGCCTTCTTTGGAGTGCAACTCAAAGCGGTAAAGCTCGCCTTCCCCTATTTCCGGGATAAATATCTCCCACACGCCGCTATTCCCGCGCACTCGCATTTGATGCCTATGCCCATCCCAAGAGTTGAAATTGCCTATAACAGATACGGCGCGGGCATTGGGTGCCCACACGGAAAACATAACGCCTCTAATCCCTTCCACTTCCACAAGGTTTGCGCCTAGTTTGCGGTAAAGCTCGTAATGAACGCCAGACTGCATTAAATGCAAATCAAAATCCGAAAGCGCGGGCGGGAATGCGTAAGGGTCAAGAACGGTGTATCTAATGCCGTTTCCCAATTCCACATATAATCTATAAAGAAAATGCCTAAATTCCTCTTCTATCTGCGCCTCAAAAAAGCCGGAATCGCCCAGCTTCACTAAATCGAATTTAAGCGACTTGTCCAGCGACTCGCCAGATATGGCTTCCGCACCGGGTATATAAACCCTGACGCTCATCTTGCTTCCTTTGTTTATAGGATGCAAACCCAGTATCGAAAACGGGTCTGCACACATAAAATCGTTTAAAACCTGCATATTCACAGGTTTAATTGTAGTCCATTTCAACCATTTAGGAGCAGGAGCGGCAGCAGCAGTCATCTTAAACCTCGCGTTAATTCTATGAGAGTAGTAATATAGAAAAAAATTTAAACCTGCGAAAACAAATGCCCCAGCTTCTCTTTTTTTGCTTTTAAGTATTTTTTGTTATAGGGGTTTGGCTTTATTTCAATGGGAATTCTCTTTGCGACTTTGATTCCATAAAATCCAAGCTGAGATACTTTGCGCGGATTGTTCGTCAGCAAGTTTACAGATTTTATGCCCAAGTCTTTTAGGATTTGCGCAGCTAACGCATAGTTTCTGAGGTCTGCTCCAAATCCCAATTTTAAATTGGAATCAACGGTGTCTAACCCTTGCTCCTGCAATTCATAAGCCCTCAACTTGTTTGCAAGCCCTATTCCCCTGCCCTCTTGCCCTCGCATATAAACAAGAACTCCGCCCTTCTCCGCTATGTACTTCAAAGAAAAATCCAACTGCTCGCCGCAATCGCATTTAAGGGAATGGAACATATCACCCGTTAAACACTCGCTATGAACACGGACATTGGTGGTTGAGTAACCACGGCTTAAATTTGCTTCCACTAAAGCTATGTATTCTTCGCCGTTGATTTTATTCCTATATGCAATTGCTCTGAACTTGCCATATTGTGTTGGGATTATAGGCTCGGCAACTCGCTCTACAAGTCTTTCGGTTGCAAGGCGCCAGTCTATTATCTCCTGAACGGTGATGAGAGTTAGATTGTGTTTTTTTGCAATTTTTTTTAGCTCCGGCATTCTTGCCATTGTGCCGTCTGGGTTTAAAATTTCGCACAAAACTCCCACCTGCGGCAGTTTTGCCAAGCGGCATAAATCAACAGCCGCCTCGGTGTGCCCTTCCCTTTCAAGAACGCCGCCACTGCACGCTTTTAACGGGAACACGTGCCCGGGGCAAACAAAATCATACGCACCTTTTGAAAAGTCCGCAAGGGTGCGCACCGTCAATGCCCGCTCTGCCGCAGATATGCCCGTTGTGGTTCCGTGCTTTGCTTCCACAGAAATTGTAAACGCAGTTTCAAAGCGGCTGGTGTTCCTCTGAGCCATCATTGGCAAGTTCAGTTGCTCCGCGCGTTTTTCCGCAATGGGGGCGCAAACCAACCCCCTGCCTTGGCTTATCATAAAATTTATATGCTCGGTTTTGCAAAGCGAAGCCGCGCAGATAAAATCGCCCTCGCTCTCGCGATTTTCGTTGTCGGCAACTATCAAAATTTTGCCGCTCTTAAATTCCCGTAATGCTTTTGGTATGTTGTTCAAAATTCCTCTCCTTTGTTTTCACCTTGTGCATAACTCCCTAGCAAAATCACCTCTGCCACCGTTCTTAGCTCTTGCAGAGCGGTCTCCACATTCTTTTGCAGAGGATTGCCAGCTAAATCCGCATAAAACACATATTCCCAAGGGCTGCCCGTTTTTGGGCGGCTCTCTATGCGAATTAAATCCACATTCTGTTTTGCAAAACAGCCAAGGCATATATAAAGCGCGCCAGGCATATTCTTTTTTGCCATAAAAGCTATGGAAGTTTTTGTGTGTAAATTTTCATCAATCGCGGCAGGCTCTTTTTGAATAACAAAAAATCTTGTGGAGTTTGTGCCTGGGAAATTTGCCAAAGGCTTTTTTAAAACTTCCAGCCCGTAATGCTGTGCCGCAAACGAAGATGCTATGCCGCCCACGCCTTTCAATTGCTTTCTCGCTATTCTCTCAACTGCACCCGCTGTATCAAAAAAAGGCTTTTTCTCTATCTGCGGGTGGCTCTCAAAAAAAACGGAGCATTGCTCCAATGCCTGCGGATGAGAAATGACCTTTGTGAGCGTCTCGATTTTTTCGCCTTTCAACGCTATTAGGCAATGGTCTATTTGAAGTTTAAGCTCGCCCACTATGGGCAATCTGTATTTAAGCAGCAAATCGTAGTTTTCCAAAATTGAACCAGCGGTGGAATTTTCTATTGGGATAATTCCAAAATCCACAGAGCCGCTTTGCACCATCTTGTGCAAATCCTCAAAGGTGTCTAAGGGAATGGTCTCAGCATTTTTCCCAAACAAATGGAAGGCCGCGCTTTCGCTATACGCACCGTGCCTGCCTTGGAATGCTACTTTCATTACGGTAAGAATGTATAAAATCTCTCGTGCGAAATACGGCTGTTGAAAGTCACGGAGTCTCCGGTTTCCGGGTTTTGCATACCGTGGGTGCCGAATTTCATCTCGCGCTCGTGGCAGGGGACGCCGTTTTTCAAATCCAAAGCTATCTCATAGCGATTTTCGTACTCCGCTTTTTTTGACCTATAGCTTTTAAAAGGCATGCCGCTCTTAACGCTAGACACGTGCTGCTCCCATATAAAGTAAGGGAAAGGTTCTTCTTCCCGCAGATACACCGCATATTCAAAGCATTTTTTGCCGTTTATCTCTCTGATGCCTTTTGTGACCACAGAGTCTATTTTTATCACAAAAGGTATTTCTGCTAGGCGTCCTTGAGATGTTAGCAATTCCGTTATATTAGCCTTCAGCGGGACATTGCCTAGCAACAGATGCGTCATTTTCCAGTGCCGCGTTTCTATGCGTTCAAGGTCTGTTGGGCTTGCCATGTTGTTTATCTGTTTTTTCCATCTATCGGGGATTTGAATTTTTGCCACCACTATGGAATCAAAATTCTCATAACCTTTTATGCTTATAACTTCCAAGTCTTTGGCGGAGAGTTCCAGTTTTGGGGTTCTCAAGGCAAGTTCAGGGGGGTAGGATTTTTTGAGGTAGCCTCTTGAAGCATCGGCTACAAAGGTTCTGTTTAAATGCAGGGTGTCTGTGCCTTGGCTGTATTCGTTTACATAAGTTATTGAGGTTGCGGTGCCCACTTGCTCATATTCGCCATCCATCGTGGAATAAAAGCCTTGGGAAAAGACCTCGGTTTTCACCGGCTTGGAGAGGTTGTAGCTAACCTCAACGCTTCTTTCCCCGCAAGAGGCTAAAAACGTGGCAAGTATTAGCAACGTATAATTTTTTGCCACTATTTAACCAGCTCCAATTTTTTGTCTAGCAAAAAAACATCGCCATCGTAAAAAGCTATGCGGTATATGCCGGGTGTGGAGGAATGTAAAATTTCCCTAACTTTCAATGGCTTGGATTCCGGCCCTTTCAATGTGGCTTTGGAATCGTTGTTTTTTACCTGTACGGCGTGTTTGAACAAAACGCGGTCGCTTTCGCCCTGATAAATCCTCATCTCAACTGACAGGGTTTTGAAAGGTTTTCCGTTATCCATTTGAATAACTATAACATCGTTTGGCTTGAACTGCGAAGTGGTGTCTGCCACGGTTTTGGCAGTGACATTCCATTCATGCCCCAAAAGGATTTTCGGTTCGGTTTCTATCGCTTCACAAGCGAAAATAGCAAAAACAGCTAGAAAAAAGAGATAACGCATGTTTTGAATATAGAAAATAATAAATAATGGGTTATGGTTATCGGTTTATAGAAAAGTTAATAAAAAATGTTTACTTTCTAAATAAAAAATGTATATTTATGGAAGATGTTTAAAGTGTCAATGACCAAACGAGCTGAAAAAAAGAGAGCCAAAATGCCTGCCGACCAGGTTTTGTTGCTTGCGCAGCTCGTGGACGATTTGGAAGAATCGGGGCCTGTGCAGCCAAGTTGGCCAAACTATTCAAAGCTCAGTGGCAATAAGCACCATTGCCACCTTTCCCGTAAGTGGGTAGCTTGCTGGGAAGAGACTAAAACAGGCGTGCAGATTGAGGTTTACTATGCTGGCAGTCGTGAATCAGCCCCGTATTAAAATTGAGGCGGAATCCATACCGCGCAAACTTGTATCTTTCCTGCGGCTCAACTACGGCGATGTGCTGATAACCCGTCAGGGCAATTTTGCCGAGCCCGCTCCAGATTCCGCGTCCATGCCCGTACAGGATATGAACTGGTACAAAGAGACAAAAGCCAACATGACCCCAGGCAACAACCTGCGGGTTTTGCGGCGTATGCGCGAGATGACTCAGAAAGAACTTGCCGAAAAGATAGGCGTAACAAAGCAGCAGATTTGCAATATGGAGAGCGGACGTGCTCCTATAGGAAAGAAGATGGCTGTACGGCTTGGAGAGGCTTTAAACAGGCCGTACAATAACTTTTTTTGGTAATAACGCTCCTTTTTTGTAATTTTTGTCATTTTTTTATCTTATTTTGTAAATTTTTTGTAAAATTTGCCGTATTTTTACTATATTATTAAATGAGAATTTTTAAAGGAGGTTCAAATGAACAAGGTTAAAATTTTGGCCGTGGCTATTATAAGCCTAGCCAGCACAGCTTTTGCTGGAGGCAGTCTTTGGAATTTTAACGACGGCAGTGACAGTTTGTTTTCAACAACTAACTGTGGCGATTATTGTTCGCAAGTTAAAACTCCCGGCGCAGTATTTTGCTGGAAGGGAACTGGAGCAGCACCACGGCCAGCTGATAGCGTCCGGGTAGATAAAGATGGAGATACAATACCAAGATGGGGTTCTCCCTGTTACGCTAAAACCGGCGGCTGGTGGTTTGGCTACGCAGACAATGGTGGAAAGGTAAAAGATGCTGTTTCCAATAAGGCTGTATTCAAGGCAGCCTCATGCAACCCTATGCCAAAAGACCCAACTCCTGCACAATCAGAGGGCACTATTGCTATTGAGAAATACATAAGTGCAAATCAAAATTTGGACTGGAAGAGCCTTACGGTGCCAGCCTTCCCCCAAACAGGTGGTAATGATAAGCATTATTTGGTTAAAAACTATGGCATGGGCAATGCAACAGATGGTTTGGATGTCATATTTGACAACCCTGCCGGAACCGATAGAGACCCTAGCGTATCTGCTATTGGTTTTAATTGGCGCGGAAAAGAAGAGTGCGGTGGAAAGGACTGGGAGGGTCGTTTCACAGAAAACATCAGGGAGAAGGGAGCAGGTCTTTGCATTCGTTATAAAGCGGACAAAGCAGGTGTTGATGTTGAGCTTGGCTGGAACGAAGCCTTATATGAATACAAAACTTGGATAAATAAATTGCCCGCTACCAACGATGCTTGGAAAACGGTTAATATAAAATGGGAAACCTTTGGGCTTTCCTACGTAAGTGATGAAGAGGAAACTCATCCTCTAGAGACTGCTCTTACGCAAGCAGAGGCTTTGAAGTTTGCCCTTAAAACTAAGGGAGCCGCAGAAACAATTCACTTTCAGTTGAGGGAAGTCGGTTGGCATGGCACTTGCAGCGGAACCGCAGACGAACTCCCACCATACGTAACTGGTAGCACTCCTCCTACAGACCCAGACCCAATTATCGGTGGCAAAGCGGTTTCTGCATATAAATTCAGCATAAATGGCCGCACGCTCTCCGCAAACTTTGCTGGCGCTGTGCAGATTGTAAACTTGCAGGGCAAAGTAGTAGCCAAAAAAACGCTTGCCGCAAACGAGTCTTTGAGCCTTGCGAGCCTGCCAGCAGGCATTTACATGGTTCGCTCCACAACCGCCGGAATTGTGCAGAAAGTTATACTGAAATAAGTTATCTCTTGTTTTTGCAAGCCTAAGCCCTCGCAAGAGGGCTTTTTTTGTTAAATATATCACAAAAAAGCGGAAAAATGCTTTTTTTAGCCAAAAAAAAATGTATATTACATATATGATACGTTCTATATTTTTAATTGCGTTAATGGCGGTTCTCTCTTTTGCCACCCCAGTTTCAGAACACGGCAAATTGTCTGTTAAGGATGGCAAACTTGTGGACAAAAACAACAACCCTTATGTGCTACGCGGCATGAGCATGTTCTGGAATATATATTCAGAGGGTAGTAAATATTACAATGAGAGTAGCGTTACCACCCTCGCAGCTTCCCCTTGGAATGCAAACGTAATCAGAGTTGCCATAGGGAATACCAACGACCAAGATGCCAAAAATTTTATGGATTGGACTTCGAAAGTTGGGATTTATGTTATTGTGGACTGGCATTATCACACTACAGAACTAAACAATGCAAGGACTTTCTTTACCTCGGTATCTCAATATGCAAAAACCAAAGGCTACACCCATGTTCTTTATGAGTTATTCAACGAACCCATAAATCAATCTTGGCCTGATATAAAATCGTATGCAGAAACACTTATAGAAGTTATCAGAGCAAATGATCCGGATGGCATAATAATAGTGGGCAATCCTGGCTATTCCTCTGACTTAAGTTCTCCAATGGCTAATCCTATTGTTGCGAGCAAGGCAAAGAATGTTATGTACACCCTGCATTTTTATACTTCTGATCCAACCCATAACGTTTATCAAGGTGGTCTTATAAGTGCTTACTGCAAAAATTTCCCAGTTTTTGCCACAGAGTGGGGAACAAGCCAAGCAGACGGCGGAGGTGCACAGGATTGGACTTTAACAAATGGCTGGTTGAGCTTAGTTGAAACTCTAGGCATTTCTTGGGCAAATTGGTCTTACACGGACAAATGCGAATCTTCTGCGGCTTTATGCGGTGGTTTATCCGCATCCGGAAAATATGTTCAGGCAATTATGAGTAAACGCAATACTGGCGGTGCAATAACCTCTGCCAATGGCTCCAACAATGTTAATTTAACTCAGGTAAGTGTTGACTGTGGCAGCGCGGCGCAAACAGGGGAAAAAACTGGCATTGTGAAAGTGGGTGGTGGCGCAACCAATGCAGTGGATTTTGTTCCCGGTAGCATGTCTGGGGCAAAGGATTCGATAATTCTAAACTCGGCTCCAATATTGCAGAACTCAGCAAACACCTTCAGCGTTGGCTATAAAATAACCGAGATTCCAGGACCAGGCAAATATAGAATTAGAATTAGATATGGCTCAACAGCTGCGGCAACGGTTTCTTGGAGTGGCAGCGGAGTGGAATCAGGTAGCGGCTTTGAACTCCCAAGCACTAACGGTGTATCAACATGGAGAAACTCAGATTATATTCCTATAAACATAACAGCAAGCGGAGAAACACCGTTGAATTTAACCTTTAACGGAGGAGCTGCCAACAGTTTTGTATTTGTAAATATCTCAGTGAGCGCAGACCCTAGTAACCCAAACCCACCCACCCCCGGCTCCAGCAGCAGTGGCGGCGGCGATAACACCCCTATAATATCCGTTTCGCAAAAAGTTACGAGCAACGGGGCTTTCGCCATTAAAAACGGCGTAAATTTGCAAGTCTCCCAAAAGGCTACCATCGAGGTGTTTGGCTTAGACGGAAAATCCGTGCGCAAAATGAATTTTTCAAACGGAAGCTACTATGTATCGCTCGGCGATTTGCCAAAAGGCTTGTATATAGTGAAGGTCAAGTTTGATAATCGCAGTGAAATTTTGCGGATTCCTGTCAAATAAGCGGGTTTTGTAGAGTTTAACCAAAACTTAATATATATTATATAAAAATAATGTATATTAAGAAGAATAGACCTATAGGAAAAGGAGGCTACATGGTCCAAGGAAAGAGAAGCAGCATTGGCAAAGCCAAAAGGGTTTTGCCTACAATTTTAGCGGTGTTAGCCTTTGCTGGCATGGTTTTTTGGGGATGTACCCAAAAAGATGACTCAACGGAACTCAACGACAGCTCCGACAGCCAAAGCGGATGCCCAAATTGTCAGCAACCGCAGCCTCCCGCTTCTTCTGCACAGCCTCCCCTTTCCTCTCCACAAGAACCGTCCACTTCAAGCGACTCCCAAAATCCTGAACCTGGCGTTTCTTCTTCCTCTGTATCGGCAGCTAGCGTTTCCAGTTCCAGCAGCAGCCCCAGCGTTGTTTCCAGCAGTTCCCATGCTCCCACAGTGAACGACCCGGGTGCCAACTGCGCTTATAAAACAACATGGTGCGGCGGAATAACCTATGAGAATGTGAAAAAGACAAGTTTTGATGCAACTGACGTGGGTGCCACGGACAAAGGGCAAGACCGTCCTAACTGCATATATGCAACAGCTATTATACAAATCGGCAACGAAAGCGGCGGAATTTCCATAAATGGCACCACGTTTGCGACAGGTTCAGCTTCGAGATGCGGCGGCGATAGCGGTAGTGGATGGGGCGATGCCACCGCATGTGCCACAAAATTCTCCAGCGTGGCAAAAGTGGATGGCGGTTATTATATCTACATTCCATCTTGGGCAGGGCAAAACTTCAAAACAACCGGTGGCCAACCAGTTTGCACCGGCAGCAATCCAACTCCAGCCCCAGGCGTGAGCAGTTCTTCTAGAGCAGTTTCCTCTTCTTCTGCCGCAAACACAAGCACAAGCTCTTCTTCTGCCGCAACTGCAAGCACAGGCGGTTGCGTGGACCCAATGTATGGCGTTCCTCCAAACGGCACAAAATCTTGCATTAAAAAAGATGGCAAATGTTACACCTGCAATCCAGACCGCGGCAATGACTGTTCGCAACCTTGGATTTGGCAAGCAAACACCATAGATACTTATTGGTATAACGAAGTCTCTTGCACAGAAAGCGGTGGCGGCGGTACAACTTATAATTTAACTTGCACCGGTTTGGCACAAACAGGGGTTGCTGGCACAGCAGTTACCCAGCCAACCGTAAAATGCAATGCTGATAACGCCACCGCTACCTTTGCGAGCGCGCCTATTTGGAACAACCCAGTAGCGGGTACTTACAATGTGAGCGCAACGGCAAATTGCGGCGGAAACAAAACGGTAAGCTGCGGGACTCTAACGGTTAGCGCGGCACCTACAACCGACCAGCTCACTTGCACAGGTTTGGCTGGAACGGGAGTCGCTGGCACAGCTATAACACAGCCAACCGTTAAATGCGGAAACGCCACGATTACAAACGGCACTTGGACAGGCAACCCAACTTGGGCTAATCCAACCGCCAACACATACGCAGTATCGGTTGCGGCAACTTGCGGAGGAAGCAACAAAACGGCAAGTTGTGGAAGCATAAAGGTTAACCCCAAGTTGAGCTGTGGCAATCCTAATCCTGCAACGGTAATTGCTGGCACCGTGGTAACCCCGCCAGCTGTGACTTGTGGCAACGCCACTCTCCAAAATACAACTTCAAATATCGCTTGGAGCGGAATTCCTGATAATTGGAGCGGTCCAGCAAATACCTATAATAACATTAAGGCAACTGCAAATACCGGGGATTGCAGCGGACAAACAGCGACTTGCGGTACCTTGACGATTAACCCCAAACTCGCTTGCAATTCCGTTACACAAGCGATAACAAGTGGGACAAAAGCTACCAAGCCAGATGTAATGTGCGGAACCACTAAGGTTACCAGCGGTATCACTTGGACCCCAAATTTAGACAATAATCTCACGGCAACAGTTAATAATGTGACGGCAGCGGCAAGCTGCGGCGGCAGCAATCAAACAGCTACCTGCGCAGGTACAATAACGGTTAACGCCCAGCAAACCACCCCAAGCTCTTCAAGCGCAGGCAATAGCGGCGGCAGCCCCAGCTATACCCCAACATCGCCCGGAAACGAAACTTCAAAAATTACTCAATATTGGGATGCTTGCAAACCCAGTTGCTCATGGAGCGGCAAAGGTGGCAAGCAAGCTAATAGCTGCAATATAACTGGCACCAACATAGGGCATAACGATGGCGATAGAAGCGCATGTGATGGCGGAAGCGCATTTACATGTATGAAACAAGCTCCGTGGAAAGTTGGCAATGTCAGCTTTGGTTATGTTGCGGCTGGCATTGGTCAGTGTGGCGACTGCTGGCAATTCGATTTCCCCAACGGGCATGTTATGGTTGTTATGAAAACCAATATCGGGGACATAAAGGAAGGAGCCAAATTTGACCTTATGATTCCAGGTGGCGGCGTTGGCGACTTTGATGCTTTGACGAGGCAAGTCACAAATAGCGGCGTGAGCAACCCGGATATGGGTGTGCGTTATGGCGGATTCAGAGGCAAATGCGGCTGGGACTACAGTACACAAAGCGTTAATTGCGTAAAGGATATGTGCAATAATGTTTTCAAAAATCTACCGGACTTGAAAGCTGGTTGCCTTTGGTGGACAGAAAATTTGGGAAATTCAGGCAACTGGAACAACCCAACTGTTAAATATAAGTCCGTCACTTGCCCAAAAGAATTGACAGATAAATACTAGGAGATAGTATGAAAAGAGTATTTGGAATCTTGTTTTTGCTTGCTTTTGCAATAGGTGGAGTTTTTTTCGCGTGTTCCAACAAAGATGAGAACCCTGCTGAACCAAACATTTCCAATAACTCTGATGACAGCAGCTCCAGCAGTTCTGCTGCTGTTGCCAATCCCGGTTCCAGCAGCCCTGCAAACTCCAGCCCCGCTGCATATTCTTCTTCTGTAGCAACCGCGCCCGGCACTTCTTCTCCGGCAGGAACTTCCTCGGCGGTGGCAAGCAGTTCTTCCAGAGCCGCTTCTTCTTCTGCCGTTGCCCAAAGCCCTTGCGTGCAGCCACAAAATAGCGTTCCACCCGGTGGCATAACATCTTGCATTATAGTAAACGGCAAATGCTACACTTGCAACCCGGAACGCGGCAATGAATGTAATCAACCTTGGATTTGGAATGGCGGCAATGCAGCTGGTGATACGTATTGGTATAAAGAAGTTTCTTGCAATGGCAGCGTTGGCCCTACTCCCGGAGTTTCTTCGAGTGCGGGAACAGTAACTAGCAGCAATAGCGGTGGTGGCACCAGCAGCAACAGCGGCAGTGGCAATGCAAATACTGGAACCCCTGTAAATAACGGCAAGAATGGGACTGGTTGGGCTTCTCGCTATTGGGATGGTTGTAAACCGAGTTGTGCTTGGACTGGAAATGCTGGCGGTAATCCAACTAAAAGTTGCGGCAACGATGGAGTTACAAAACTTAACGCCGATGCTAGAAACTATTGCAACGATGGTGGAGACTCTCACACTTGCTATTCCCAAGTTCCGTGGGCGATAAATGATAATGTTGCTTATGGTTTTGCGGCAAGCCACACCAATAGCGACTGTGGTAAATGTTTTAGGCTAACATTCAAAGCCTCATCGCAACACGTGGCTAATACAAATGCTCTCAACCATATTAAAGGTAAAATTATGGTCGTAAAAATTAGCAATATAGGCGGTGATGTTCAAGGCACTCAGTTTGACCTTATGATTCCAGGTGGTGGCTTAGGCGCATTTGATGGCTTTACCATGCAAACGGGCGTAAATGGCAGTGTACTTAAATCAAGTGAGAGATATGGTGGCTTTGTAAGTGATTGCGGTGGCGGTAATCAAGGTAACGGCGCACTTTCCACATTGCAAACATGCGTAAAAGATAAATGCAATAGTGCATTTACAAATACAGACTTGAAAGCTGGTTGCAACTTCTATGCAGAATGGGCTGGAGCGGCAAATAACCCGCAATTCGATTTTGTAGAAGTAACTTGCCCAACGGAATTAAATAGTAAGTGGTAAAATATCAAATCCCATGAGTCTTAAAGACGTTGATTTTTGGATTAAACTCGACCTTTGGATGAGTAAACGTCCTCGGCTGGTTTGCATAGTCTATGACAGCCTGCGCATATTTTTGCTAGAGCATTGCACTATAAGAGCCACGGCTTTGGTTTACACCTCGCTCTTGGCTGCCGTCCCGCTGATAATTCTGCTAACCTCAATAAGCCTGTACCTAGGCGTTGGGGATTTATTCATAACCCATATACCGGAATTGTTGCCGGATGTATTAGCGAAAATAATGCCGCACATAAATGCCGCCATACATATATTTTTGCCAGGGAATTTCATAGAGCTAGACGCTATGGTAACCGTGATTTTAGAAAACATAATGCCGTTCTTGACTATGGCGCAAGGGATAAGGCTCGGCTCTTTGGGCATTATAGGCGGGCTTGGGCTGCTCGTGACATTTATACTCGCCATAGATACCATAGAGACCAATATGAACATAGTTTGGGGAGTAAATGAAAGCCGAGGCTATGGGCAAAAAGCCGCCATATTCATTCCATTTTTGCTTTTGTTCGCAGGTGGCATAGCAATACTCAGCTTGTTTTTGCACTACATGCAAAAAGCCCTGGAAGATGTTCTCTCAGAAAAATCACCCTTTGGGGAAATGAGCCAGCTGTTGATAGACTTGAGCATCCCAGCCGTTCTGTTACTCCTAGCTATATTCGCCCTGTGGCTTTTGTATTGCTATATGCCTTATGTTCCGGGCAAAAAAGGTTTTTTAAAAACCAGCATCGAAAAAACAAAAACAAGGTGGTTCGCTGCCCTTGTATCCGCTGCGTTCACATTTGTGGCTATATCTGTTTTTGTTTTGACTATGGCTATACTGCAAGCTGGAATGTTCACAAAATGGTCGCTTTTCTACGGTTCGCTTGCTGTTTTCCCCATGATAATGTTTATGCTATTCGGTTTTTGGAGCATTGTGCTTTTTGGCAACACCCTTTGCTGGAGAATAACGGACAGAAAGGATAGCGATGGCAAATATAGGTCTCAGAGATATTTTCTGCGTAAAATTTGGAAAGCGAGCAAACGGCAATGAGCAACTTGGTAAAAATTATAGCTTTTGATTTGGAAACCACAGGCCTCGATGCGAGCAAAGAGGAGATAATAGAATTAGGCGCTATAATGTTTTCCATAAAGGAGAGCAGAGGTCGCTTGGTTCCAGATGAATTAGAGGAATTCCAGTACCTGCTTAAAACTTCAAAAAAAATATCCAACGAAGCCACAAAGATAAACCACATAACAAACGAAATGCTCTCCGCCGCATCAGCTCCGGTGGAAGTTTTGCAAAAATTCAAAATCTTTTGCGACAAGGCTAATTGCTTAATTGCGCACAACGCCGCTTTTGACACCAGTTTTTTGAGTGCCGCCTACGGGAAACATCTGGTAACTGCGCCCGCATTGCCAATTCTGGACAGCATGAAGATTGCCCGCAACATAATACAACTCCCCGCTTACAAGCTGGGTATAATAGCCAAAGCCCTCGAAGGCAGAAACGAAATTTCATTGAAAATCAAAGACGATTCCATGCACCGCGCCGTTTATGATTGCGAAATGCTGATGCACGTTTTGGTAGCTCTTCTGCGGGATAGATTTTCGCTTGAGGAATGGGCAGAACACGAATTTTTGCGTGCTCTAAAAAAGAAAGGCATCCACCAAGACTCCATGCAGATAAAGCCCATAAAACCAAAGACTACGGGCTTATTTTAAATTTTTAACTCACGCTTCAAAATTCAGCCACTGGAACATCGGTTTTAGCGTTGCGTATTTTACGGGATTTTCCTTGTATAGCAAATAGGCATCGTAGCTCTGGTTTTCCAGATAATTTTTATTTATATCCAGATGGAGCCAATCCGCTATGGTTATCAGTTCCGTCAGCCAATCCACCAATTTTTGCAGCTTGTTGCTGTTATCCAAATCTTGATTTTGCGCTTCCTGAATTCTTGAAATCAGCTTTATTATGCGCTCCGTGAACAGCTTGTCTAAACCTATGGACCTCAACGGAACCCGCATCAATTCAAATTCTTCCTTCATCTCTTTTATCTTTTCAAAAGATGGGCCAGATTCATTGTAAAGCACTTCTGTGGCCAGCTGCTTCACCTTCATCATCTGGTTAAGTATAATTATCTGCTTAAGCGGGTCAACAAGCGAGTTTGAACGGTCTGCAAGGCTGTCCACGCTTATGCTATGCCTATCCGAGAAATCCAGCATTTCTTTGCTAACCGCAGAGAGCTTTGCCGTTGAATATATCTCGTTAATCTCCGCCAAAGCATCTTGAGGAAGCTCGTATAGCCTCAGCACATAAGCACCTGGGTAGAGTTTTTTGAAATCCGTGGTGTCTATGTCTTCTTTTTCCACAAAGTCAATTGCAGGCTTTTGATTTGCTGCCGTTTGCAAAACAATTCTAATCCTGCCTATGGAATCGGTAGCCACTAAAACAACCGCATTCATTTTTTCGTAGGTCTCTGGATTTGTATAGGCGGCGTGCAAAATCAACTGATTGTTTTTGTTTTTTATGGAACTCGTTTTTATATGCGAATATGGCGTATGGGGCAAATTCAAATGCACCTTCACCGCTGCTGTGGCTATCTGAATATAGGGAGTGGGTATTTTTGGGCGCACACATTCCATCCAAATTTCCGTCCCTGTTTTACCATGCTCATTGGATTTAATAGTGCTGAGTATGGCTAAAACCTCGCTCTCCAAGGTGTTCCCAGGCGGTAAAAACTTATTCAAAAGCTCCACTGCCCGTAAACAGTAGCGCATATTTTGCACAGGCTCCAAACCCTCAATGTCGTTGAAAAACCAACCACAACTGGTATAGGAGTAAAGGCAGAATTTTTGCATTTCCAAAAGCGAGAATAAATTCACTTTGTCTTCATGGGTTGCATCATTGCGGAGAATTGCCTCTGCAAACTCCACTTTGCGCTCCTGATTTTCCCACTCAAGTATTACATCTATATACTTATCGCGAACATCCCAGCATTTTTTGTCGCTCAAATGCGCGAACTCCCTTTCAAAAACTTCGTCTGCGTTTTTTTTAACCATGTCAAAAGCTTGCCTTAAAGGGGTTCTCCATTTTTGATTCCAGTTTTCTCCGGCACCCGTTGAGCAGCCGCAATCCCTGCACCATCTTCCAACCCCGTGCTCACAGCTCCAAGCCGAGCCTTCACCGTAAGCTCCTTTAATTTGAACTTCATATTCAGGCGTATTATTGTCCAGATACCAGCCGTAATTCACAGGAACAATGTTATTCTGCGGGCAGAACCTTTCAAAGAACCATGCGGCACACATATCGCCAAACGGCTCATGATGCCCGTAAGATTCGCCATCCGTCCCTACGGAAATCAATTGACGCCCTGTTTTGTTCGGGTCTTTTGCCTCTAAAATTCTTTTCCCAAATTTAGCGCCGCTCCTGAGCAAATGCTCAAAGCTGACCGCAGTGGACAATCCTGCGTTGTAGAAAAACACATCCAAATGCCCATTGCAAATTCTCTTGCCGTTTATATCCCTTGGGATTATTCTGTACGGCCTTGTTGTGTCTATATCACCGTTTGAGCAGTTTACCCATCCCTCATTTTCCCTTGCGCTCAAAACCCTAAACGCCTCAGCCTGCTTTGGCGAGAGGATTGTGAACTTTATCCCTTCTTTTATAAGGGCAACAACGGTGTCCATATTTATAGCTGTTTCGGCTAGCCACATCCCTTCTGGCTTTCTGCTGAAATGGAATTCAAAATCTTGAATGCCCCACCGTATTTGCGTAAGTTTATCTTTCTCAGATGCCAAAGGCATGATTATATGGTTATATACTTGCGCAATAGCGTTCCCGTGCCCGTCAAACCGCTCAACAGATAGCACATCGCCTTTCCTTATGGTGTTGTAAACATCAGGCCTTTGAACCCTGATCCAGTTCATCAAGGTTGGGCCAAAGTTAAAGCTCATGTAGCTGTAGTTGTTGACTATTGCCTCTATGCGCCCGTTTGAAGAGATAATGCGTGAGGCTCCGTTTGGAGAGTAGCATTGCTCTGCTATTCGCTCATTCCAGTCGTGGTTTGGCGTAGCGCTTTCTTGCAATTCCACCAATCCAGTCCAAGGGTTTTCCCTAGGCGGCTGGTAAAAATGCCCGTGTATGGTTAGGTAAAGTGGATTTATTCCCATTGAAAAGGTGTCCCGTCTGAGTTTAAAACTTCTGAGCCTTGTAGGCGTTGATATAATATCTGCATAGCTTCTTTAACAATTTCATCTCTAGAATCCGACATCGGCGTGAACCATAATTCAGGTTCCTGGTTTATGCGCACGTAACAGCGGTCGGCTATATGTTGCACACCAACCATTATTTCCAATGTGCATTTAGAACCATTTACCGTTACATTTCTTATCCAGCGAATACTCGGCATACCTATGGGAAAATAGTAAATTATTCCCTCCACATTCCTGTTTTATACACCCATTCCATACGTATGCTCCCCTCTTTATCGGTTCTGAAGAGCTGGGTTGAGTCCTGCAAAATAAGGTGAAGTTTGGCTAGAGTCTCCGGGTGAGGGTGCCCATAAGAATTTCCCCTCCCAGCGCTTATAAATGCCATTTTTGGCTGAATTTGAGCCAAAAATGGCCAGGAAGACGAGGTTGCGGAGCCGTGGTGCCCAACTTGCAAAGCTGTTGCCGCAAGCAGTGGCTCCAGCTCCAAGATGCTTTTTTCCTGTTCTTCTTCCAAATCCCCCATGAATAAAAAGCTGTTTTGCGAATCGCTGATGCGAATGGCTATGCTGGAAGGGTTCTCCGTCAGGGAATTATCGCCAGGCGGGAATAGAACCCTGGCTGTCCAAGGCAAAAAATCCGCCAAGGTGTCCCCTCTAGAGATTTCGCTTAGGGCAATGCCCGCGCCATTTAGCAGCGCAAGGCAAGAATCCCTGAAACGCGCCGCAGAACCGCTTAGAAGGCTGTCTTTTGTGAAAAGCACCCTGTTTATGCGCAGCTTGCCGCTCTTTGCCATTTCAACAAGCGCAGGGATTCCACCCACGTGGTCGTTGTGCCAATGGCTTAACACCACGGAACATAAGGTGCTAACTCCCCTGTTCCGGAGCATGGTATCTATGCCGGACTTTGGGGTGCCGGTATCGTAGAGCGAGCTGCAATTTTTGCCGCTTACCAAAAAAGAGAGACCCTGACCTACATCCAGCATCTCCATGTAAAGCCTGTCTGGTTTTTCAAACGAGCCTGAGGAACAGGCTACCACCCGAAGCACCATTGAGGCGGCCACTATGATTATTGAGACTTTTTTCATTCTTTTTTCTCCTTCTACCTTAGACGAAGGTGAAGCGAAAAAAAATTCAAAAATTTAATTTTTTTTAAAAAAAATCATTTTTTCAGCAGTTTTTGCACACGCCGGAGACCCTTATGGCATATTCTATGTGCTTGAACTTGGCTTTTGCGGCTGCGGCATTTATCACTTTTGCCAAATTTTCAATTTGTATTTCGCAAATCGCGCCGCATTTTTTGCAGGTTATATGCTCATGGTATTTTTTTGTTTTTTTTGCTTCGTAGTGCGTGTGCCCATGCCCAAAATCAACGGAATTTAAAATCCCCGCTTCTTTCATGGAGGCAAGCGTTCTATAAATTGTGGCACGGCTTATGTTCATGCCGTTTTTGTGCATCTGCTCGGTTAGCTCGTCCGCAGAGAAATGCCCAACGGCGGAAGTTGCCTCTTTTAAAATAAGCTCACGTGGCTGGGTGTATAATAAACCCTTTGATTTCAAAAAATCTCTATAGACTTTAATAGTTTCTTCCAGGTTCATCGCCAAAACACAAATATCAAAATCCGCCATCGATAAGAGTCGTATTATTGCCAGAGTCTGTATATGTCCCATCTATGGCTTTCTTTTTCGCAGATTTTATATAAACGGTGCCGCCGGTAATTTGCAACCTTCCTTCAGCATTAACCTTTATGCCGTCATCGTCTGCCTCAACACGGGTATTTCCGCCGCTTATGGTACCGTTGGTTATATTTATCCCTTTAGCTTTGCAGCCAGGGCTTTTTACGGTTAACTCGCCACCTGTTATCGATAAAATGCCGTCTAATTTTATTCCTGCGGCAGCGCTTGTATCAGGAGGGGTTGCGGTGTTATCTATGTCCCTGCTGCCGCTCGCCTTTATGAATACTTTTCCGCCAAAAAAATCCAGCTGCCTAGGCGGGTGTTTTGTTACTACTTCGCCAGACTGGTTTTTCTCCTCTACAGTGCCAGACGACTTTATTCCTTTTGAGCCATTGCCTTTAACGCTTATTTGAACTACGGCAGCGCTGTCTATTCTGATTGGCCCCTCAGCTGTTATCCCGTGTGATTTTGTGCCTGTGGTCTGGGCTTTGATTTTTCCACCTACAATTCTCATCCAGTCTAGAGGATTCTTATCATCATCCTTAGGTGCTTTTTCGCTTTGAATGGCATCGCCTACGCTTTTGATGTCCAAAACTCCGCCTTTTACTTTAATTCTATCGTTTGCATGTATGCCATCACCAACGGCCTCGCTGATGGTTACCCTCCCGTTGTTGATTTCAAAATCTTCGTCAACCGCTATAGCGTGGTTGCATTTTCCCTTCACTTCCAAAGAGCCGCTACCCTCAAACTCCAGCTTGCCTTCGCTAAAGAAAGCACCTTTTGCGTTTGGTTCGTTTTCTGCAAAATTGGAACATTTATAATTTGGGCCGTCTGCCAAATAGTTATTAGTTCCTTTAACCAAATGGACTAATACATGTTTGCTCCCTAGCTGCTTTATAGCAGGCCCCTTGCTGCTTGTGATGCTAACGCCGTTTAAATAGAGTTCTTTTCTAACATCGCCTGTAAATGTAAGCGAGCCGTTTCTGGTGGTTCCGCTTAAAATAAAGCTGTATATTTTGTTGCTAATTGGCATAGTGACAGTTACATCTTCGCCATCAGAAGCTACGACGACTCTTTCGCTTTCGTAATCATTGATTATCTCAGGGTCGCTTCCATCTTTATATTTGATTTCAATAATATTATCGCCAAGATGATGTATGCCGTCAAAATCTACATCGTATATGATTTTTAGAGAGTCTAGGCTAGGGCTTGGCTCTAGCTCTTCGCCAGAGGGATCAAATGGCCACCCATCATCACTGACTGCACCGCAGCTACCCTCACTGCTGCCGTCAGTATTATCACCACCGGACGAACAGGACAAAAACATAGCCAACGCCAAAATTATGGCAAAGAGGAAAAGCGGGGAAAAACGGAGTCTTAGCATGATTATAAATATAATAAATTTTTCTATATTAATACACGTGAGCAAGTTATTTTTATTCTTGTTAGCCTTTTTTAGCCTGCTAATCGGGGTTCAAGCACTGATTTCCTGCTCCGAATCTACCCCTAATGCAGACGACATAGGCATTCCCCTTCCGCCACTCAGTTCCTGCTTTGCGTCAAGCAGCAGTAGCTATGGCAGCAATAATAGCAATGGCAGCAGTAGCAATAGCGATAATAATAGCAGCAGCGGTAGCGATATTAGCAGCAGCAGTGTTAGCAGCAGCAGCGGATTGCCGCTCACGGCAATAGAGCTTCCAAAAAGCGGCTATTACCAAAGCGGCGTACCTACTATCACAATACCCATGCAAACAGAACAGGGAACCGTTTACTGCGACTCCACAGGAGCAGCTCCAAGGGAAAACGGGTCTATAGGCCCAGGCTCAACATTGAACTTTTCAACAAAAAACGCAGTTTTGCAATGCGCTTCTTTTAAAGATGGAAAAGCCGCAAGCAAAACAATTATGCGAACCTATATAATAGAACGTTTGCCGGATTTGCCCATTGTTTCCATAGCGGTGGACCCGTATGAGATGTTTAAAGCTCCCCAAGCCCTTTACAAAAGCTCATTTACGCCCGGCATGAATTGCGGCGGAGCATCTTCGCCTTATCGCAGGGACGACTCTCTTCTTATACACGTGGATTTTTTTGAAAAAGATTTTCATAGAAAAGGAGAAGACGTAGCTTGGAGCTACCCGGCGGCGATAAAAATTCACGGCGGCTGTTCAAGGCAGTGGCCAAAAAAATCGGTGATAGTCAGCTTTAAAGAGAGCTATGGTCAAAAAAATTTGAAGTATCCCCTATTTCCAGATTTTCCAGAACTAATAAAATTCAAGCATTTTATGCTGCGGAACAACGGCAACAATTACGATTCCGATTATATACGCGATATGCTTATGAGTTCGTTAACCGAGGGTTTGGGACTAGAGTACCAAAAAGGCCGCGCTGTGGTTGTGTTTTACAATGGCGAATATTACGGCATACACAATTTGCGGGAACGCGCCAATAGCGATTACTTTGAAACCAACTACAACATAGACGAAGAATTTATAGATTTGGTTAAAGTGGATAACGGCGGTACGGTTAGCAAAGGTTCCGATGATGACTATCAAAGCAACGTTTATAACTGGCTGAATGGAGTCTCGCTCGCGGATGACAATAACTTTAAAACATTGGAACAACGTATAGATGTGGACAATTTCACAAATCATTTTCAGAGCAGAATTTATTACAAAGACTGCGACTGGCCAGGGAAAAACATGAAGAGATGGCGTTCTAGGTTGGGGCAATCAAAGTGGAGATGGCTCTTATACGACACAGACCACGGTTTTGGCAGCTGGGGCGGTAGCGTGTCAGGATGCGGAACAATGGAGTACATAACCGCAACGAATGGCCCAGATTGGCCCAATCCGCCACATTCAACACTCATTATGCGCAAGCTCTTGGGAAATCAGAATTATAAATATATGTTCATAAATCGCTTTTCCCTGCTCATCGCAACATATTTTGCGCCAGAGAGGGTTAATGCAAGGATAAGCGAACTCATGGCTCCAATAAATAACGAAACAAGTTATGACCAGCAAAAATGGGGCTCTAAAAGCGATAATGGCCGTACACCAATAGCAGCTTTTGCAACTAGCCGCCCAGCGGATATGCAGAGCAATATCAAGAATTTTTTTAACCTTGACAACCCTGTTAGTTTTACCCTTTCCATAAATGGCAACGGAAGAATTCTGGTTCACAATTTGCCTCTGCCAAAGAACAGCGTGACATTCAATGCGTATCCCGACATTCCAATAACAATAAAAGCCGTGGGTACAGGGTTTAAAGGCTGGAGCGATGGGGTTCCGGATGCCGAGCGAACACTCACCATAACCACAGCAACTACGTTAACAGCAAATTTTTAATAGGAGGAGCTTCCAATGCCCAGTGTTATTATGAACGACCTCAAAATGTGTGTAGGTTGCAATCGTTGCGTTGGGGTTTGCCCCATTGACGAAGCGAACATCACTTGGAAAGATTCCGATGGAAGAATAAAAGTTAAAATAGACACGAATAAATGTATAGCCTGCGGAAGTTGCCTCTCGTGTTATCACGGTTCCAGATATTATGAAGACGACACAAGCCGTTTTTTAAAAGATTTAAAAGCAGGGCAAGAGATAAGCGTTTTTGCAGCACCTGCCATAAAGAGCAATTTTGACGACTATGGGCGGTTGCTCACATGGTTGCGTTCAATGGGGGTAAAGGTTATCTACGATGTTTCCTTAGGCGCAGATATCTGCACTTGGGGGCACATTCGCTATATACAAGAAAACGGGCCAAGACCCCTTATATCGCAGCCTTGCCCGGCAATTGTGAATTATGTTTTAAAGCACAGGAACGAGCTTGTAAAATATCTATCTCCTGTACATTCGCCCATGCTTTGCACCGCGATATTCATGCGCAAATACGAGAGGATAACCGGAAAAATCGCAGCCTTGTCCCCATGCGTAGCTAAAACTTATGAATTTGAATCTACAGACATGGTGAACTACAATGTGACTTTCAAAAAATTGAAGGAATACATCAAAAAAAATAATATCACTTTGCCAAGCGAATCAAGCGGGTTCGATAACTACGAATCCGGCCTTGGCACCCTATACCCAATGCCCGGCGGCTTAAAGGAATGTGTTGAGCATTATATTGGCAGAAAGCTCAGGGTGGACAAATCCGAAGGCCCAAAAGTTGTGTACAAAGCATTGGATAAATACGCAAAGCAATCCCCTGAAAAGCTCCCAACTCTGTTCGACGTGCTCAACTGTGCCGAAGGCTGCAACGCTGGGACTGGCTGCGACCACGGCATTGACCTTTTTGACATCTATGCCAAAATGGATGTTTTGCGGCAAGCGGCAATCGATGATGACCATGTGCAATATATGGATGAGCTATTCAAAAAGTTTGACAAAACTTTGCGTTTGGACGATTTTACAAGAAATTATACGCCAACCCCTGTGCGTACCGCTGAAATTTCGCGGGATAAAATAAATGCTGCTTTTGCTGCCCTCAACAAAAACGATGAGGTTTCCAAACATTTTGACTGCGGCGCATGTGGTAGCGCGTCTTGCTATGAAATGGCTGTAAAAATAGCGAAAAACATAAATATACCGGGGAACTGCGCGCAAAAAAATCACGCCGATGTCACTAGGGATATGGCCAAAGCAAAAAAAATGCTGGATAGTTTTTTGACAAGCTCTGAAGTAGTGGTAAAACAAACCAGCGGCATAGATAACATGATAAAAGAGATAGTGACCAAAATGAGCGATGTGACCAGCGCTATTTCTTCGTACAATCAAATGATATCGGATATAGAGAGAATATCTCAAAAGGTGAATATAATATCCCTCAACGCATCTGTGGAAGCAGCAAAAGCGGGAGAGCGCGGGCTTGCCTTTGGCGTGGTTGCAAAGGAGATAAGAAGTTTGGCTCAAAGCTCAGCAGATTCTGCGGCAAGGACAAGAGAGGTTTCCGCAAAAGCGGACGGCGTTATGGAAGTGGTGAATAAAGCATTGGCGGAAATAAGCAATGAAGCGCAGACTTCTAACGAAGCCATATCAGCTATTGTTGAAGACACAAAAAAGACATCGTTTCAGGAATCTTAGCGGTTCCTTTTTGGGAACCAGCCTTTTTCCACGCGCTTTCTCTGAGCGAAGAGTTCACCTATGGACCAAAACGAAGAACAGGCAAAAACACCGCACAGAGATGAACCGATGGTGTTGCGCAGCATCAATGCGGCGATGGTTGCGCCTATCCCCAGCAATAAAAATACCCACCAGCATTTTACGCCAAAATAGTACTCACCTTTAATCACCAACGGGTGAAAAAATCCTATGAGCAGGAATGTTGCAAACCCAACGATTATTCCGGTTAAATTATATGTTTCTATAAATTGCATAATGATAAATTTTAGCTAATTGACAATCTCCTTCGCTTTTCCCCTCTCTTTTGGAACAACCGATATCGCATCCAAATATATGCGGTCGTAATCATACACCACGTCTTTTTCTTTAGCGATATGAGCTTCCACATAAATCCAATCATCTTCTTTAAAATCGAGCTTCCCTTTTTTATACACAAACTCAAAACCCACCGAACCGTCATATCCGCAACAGCCAGCGGTTTTTCTGTAAACGCTGTAATGCTCCACGTTCTTTTCATCTTTGTATTTGGCAAAAAAGCCCTCAACTTGAATTATCTTGTCCTTGTAATTCTGCGGGTTTATGTGGATATCATTCACCTGTTGCACAAAAAGCCTGTCTTTCAGGGAACAGACATTTTTGGGATTTGCTTGTGACATCGCGTACCTTGGGCAAAATAGCAAAAACATCAAAACTAGCAAAATGGAAGTTTTCATAGCAACTCCTTTTTTCTTTTAAAAAACGAAATTGTACAGAAAATTAGAAAAGAAACGAGGTTCACCCCCACTATGCTTGCCCCCGTTGGGGTGTTATAAGCAAAAGAAACAACTACCCCAACAAAAAAGCAAACAACGGAGAGGAATATAGAGCTTATCACAACGGATTTAAACGTTTTCAAAAGGCGCATGGAGGTAAGCGCTGGGAAAATGATTAAACTAGAAATGAGCATTGCGCCCATAATCCGCATACCTATTACTATTATCACAGCGGTTAAAAGCGCGAGCAGCATATTGTAAAATTCAATGTTTGTCCCGCTCGCTTTTGCATAGTTTTCATCAAAGATAACCGAGAAAATTTTATTGTAAAAAAATATGAACAAAGCTATAATAACCGCAGAAATCGCAACGCACATATACACTTCTTCTTCTTTTATAGCCAAAATGCTGCCGAACATATAATTGCATACATCAGTGTTCATCCCAACGGTTAAAGATATTATAATAACGCCTATGGCAAGCGAGCTACAGGAGATTATGGCTATTGCGGCATCACCTTGCATTTTTGAATGTTCCCTGATTCTCAGCAGCAAAAAAGCGGCGAGCATCACAAGGGGAATGGATATTTTAAGCGGTGAAAGCCCCAGCGGAACGGCGATGGCAAGCGTTCCAAAGCCAACGTGGGAAAGCCCATCGCCTATCATAGAATATCTGCGCAAAACCAATGGAAGCCCCAAAAACGAAGCGCACAGCGAAACGCAAGTCCCAACTATTATAGCCTTCACAACAAATGAATAAGAAAAAAGTTCTTCAAGCAATTCTAGCATTGTATTGTTCCCTAGGGGGTAAATGTAGAAAAATAGTTCCTAGTAATACTATAAAAACATAGCCATGTAAAGTGGTAGCGTGATTTTGGTGCCAGTTTGCCCTATATTGCCCGTGATGAATTTCAAAACATAAGGTGGATTGAATTCTTTGATAAATTCATCAAGCGAGCGAGTAGCACTATTGCCAGATTTAACTTCCAAAGGAATAATATTGGATTCTTGCGTGTAAAGGAATTCAATCTCCTGTTTGTTCTCGGCAGGCTTGTAATAATAAAGCGGCAAGTTCTTTTTTAACAAAATGTCAGCAATGAGATTTTCATAAATGCCACCTTTCATTGCACCTTTAAGTGTGTTGTCGTAAATTGCTTTTTTGATTTCAAAGCCATACATTGCATTAAGAATGCCTATGTCACTTGCATAGACTTTGTAATATCCTGCTTGCGTGTACGCAACAAGCGGAAAGGTTGGAGTTGCAACATTGTTGCAAAGTTTTATAAGCCCTGCGTCACGCAACCATTCTATGCTATTGTCAAACTTTCGCGCCGTGCCTTTTTTTTCAACAACCGAAAATTGGAACTTCTTGTTTTCTTTGGCAAGTTGTTTTGGCAACGACAAGTAGCAGTTTCTTGCTTTTGGCTTTTCTGCCGTTGGAGCATATTTAGCAATGTCGTCAAGATAACTGTCAATAATCTCAATCTGGGTTTTGTGAACCTCACCAAAGTTATTTGTTTCTAGAAACTTATTTACTACCGCTGGCATTCCGCCAATAATCATATATTCACGTAGTAATTCAAACATTCGGTCGTTAAAAAACGGCTCAATTTTTGTCTTGTTTTCAAAATAAGACCTGTAAATGTTTATTTTTTCATCATTAAATCCATGTGCCCACAAAAACTCTTCAAAATCCATTGAGAACATTTCAATTTGGCTTTCATAGCCGACAGGTATAGAACGTGTTTGTTTATATGCAATGCCAAGCATTGAGCCGGATGCAATAATATCAAATTTGTTATCTTCGGCAAGAAACTTAAACGCTGTTCTTGCGTCACCACAATCTTGTATTTCATCAAAAAACAAAAGTGTCTTGCCCGCTTTTAATTCGCCAAGTCCAAGCAAAGATATTTCTTGATATATTTTTTGAGGGTCAAGCGAACCTTCAAAAACTTTGCAATGTCCTGCATATTTGAAAAAATTTAATTCTATGACATTCTCATAGTTTTGTTTGCCAAACTCTCTTATTATGAAAGTTTTGCCGATTTGCCTTGCTCCTTTGACAAGCAACGGCTTTTTACCCTTTGAATTTTTCCATTCCAAAAGGGTTTGCATAAATTTTCTTTTAAACATAAGGATAATATACATATTTTGGGAGTATATTATGAGCAAAAAATGCAGATTTTAGGAGTGTCTCGCAAGCAAAAAATGCAGATTTTAGCCGTAACTCTAGTTATAAATGCAAAACTCTATCGCAAAAAGCACTTGTACCCTCAATATCGTGAGAAACCATAATTATAGTTGCACCTAGCGAGTTTATATCTTTTAAAGTATCGTACATCTGTTTTACCGAAGCTGTGTCCAAGCCGCTCATAGGCTCGTCTAAAAGGAAAAGTTTTGCCTCTCCGCAGAGCATTCTAGCAAGCAAAACCCTCTGCCTTTGCCCGCCGGAGAGTTCTTGAAAAGATTTGTGCTTCAACTGCTCAATGCCGAGACGTTCAAGGTTTTTATCCGCTAGTTTTTTGTCGCTTTTGCCGTAAAAATAAAACCTGGTATGCCTGCAAAGCGTGCCGGATAGCACCACCTCATAAACGCTTGCGGGGAAATCTTTTTGAACCTGGGTTTGCTGCGCCATATAGCCTATATCGTTCTTTTTTATCCCGTAGAAATTTACAGTTCCGCTATTTGGTTTTATAAGCCCCGCAATGCTTTTGAGCAATGTGGATTTTCCCGTGCCGTTCTCGCCAAACACGCCGAGAAAATTTCCCGCATCCAATTCAAAGCTGCAATCCTTTAGAGCGAACGTGGAATCGTATTTCACAGAAACTTGCGTGCAGGAGAGTATTTTCATTATTCTGCCAAAAGTCCTATTTTTAAATTCGCCGCATTTTGCTTTAGCAAATCCAGATATGTTGTCCCGCTTTCAAAATCCTGTTTTGAAACATTGTGATACGAGTGCAGCAAAAGCATCTTTGCCCCAGTCCGCTCTGCCACCGCTTCTGCGGTGTTTCGGTTGCTGAGTTCTGCGTAGTATATATATGGAATTTTATTATTTTCCACAGTTTTTATGAGAAACGCTATGGTTGCTACAGAAGCGTCCGATTGGTCGGAACAGCCAGGGAAAGCCGCCACATAATCCAGCCCATATTCCTTGGTTAAATAGAGGAACGGAAATCTATCGGCTACCACAATTTGCTTTCTCTTTGCGGAACCTACGGTTTGCGATAATTCCTTTGAAGTTTCCTCAATTTGCAAAACATAATTTTTAGCGTTTTCCTTGTACTTTTCGCAATTCGCAGAATCCTTTGCGCAAAGAGCATCTCTTATAGCGTTGAGCATCACAACCGCATTTTTTGGGCTTGTCCATATATGCTCATCGTATTCCACTTCGAGTTTGCCACGCTCTTCCGCTTGCAACGGATCGCTCTCTTCTTCTTTGGCTTGCATCCCTTCCCTCTCCTCTTCTTCGTAGAGTTTAACAAAGTTGAACAAGCGGACAATTTTCATCTTTGAAGTATCTAGCGTACTCAAAATGCGTTCAACCCAAACATCATTTTCGCCGCCTATGTATAAAAATATATCGGAGTTTTGGATGTTCTTTATATTTGCTGGGCTTGGCTCATAAGAATGTATGGAACTCCCCGGCGGAGTGAGCATTGTTATATTTGCCTGTTCTTTTGCGATTGCTCTTGAAAAGTCGTAAAGCGGGAAAATTGTTGCAACTATATTCATTTTGCCATTTGAGTCTGCGGCTTTCTTTTTTTCGCCGCAAGCTGTGAAAGCAAGGGCTATTATAGATGCTGCAATTGCTACCTTGGCAATTTTGTTCATTGGGGGAATCTCCATTGTGGTGAAATATAGTAAATCGCATACAGACGCAAAATTATGGTTATAGCTATAGTCCCAGCTATTTTTATAACATGGTATTCGCTTGTGCACAACCCAAAAATCCAAAAGAACAAGCCGCCTATAAGTGCCGCAGTCGCATAAAAATCGCTCTTCAGCACCTGCGGAATTTCACCAGCGAGAACATCCCTGAGTATTCCACCGCCCACAGCCGTGAGCACCGTAAGGCTTACGATGGCAACCCCGCCTGCCCCCGCATTTTCCGAGATAACCGCGCCTATCATGGTAAAAACCCCAAGCCCAATGGCATCTGTTATCATAACCAAAATCCAAAGCGAGGTTATTTTCTTTTGAGCCACCATAACAAAAATTGCCGCAGAGATGCAAACAATTACATACGTTGGCGTGCTAAGGGCCAACGGAGGATGGTTGCCGAGCAGAGCATCACGTATAAGGCCGCCTCCAGTGCCAGTTATAAGAGCAAGGACAATTATGCCAAACCAATCTAATCCCCGCCTTGACGCCTTAACAGCGCCAGTTATTGCAAAAGCAAAGGTGCCTAACAAATCAAAAATAAAAAGAAGCATCCCAGGGTAATATAGAAAATATCCCACCCCCTTGACAAAGGTAAGATAATTTTCTATCTTTAAGATTATGTCTCAATCTCAAACTCTATCTTCACTAAAACCAGGCGGCAGGGCTAAAATAGCTGGCTATATAAAAAACTGCAAAAGTTCATATAAAATGAAACTCTTGGCACTCGGTTTAACAAGGGGAACCGAGGTTCTGGAAATAAAAACCGCCCCACTTGGCGACCCGATGGAAATTGAACTTCGCGGATACCGCCTCTCTTTGAGAAAAGATGAGGCCGATGTAGTTTTAATAGAAAAAGGAGAACCATGATAATAGCGATAGCCGGCAACCCGAACTGCGGAAAAAGCACCATTTTTAACCTTTTAACAGGAGGGCGGCAAAGGGTTGGCAATTGGCCCGGAGTAACAGTGGACAAAAAAATGGGCGAAATCAAACATCCAAAACTAAACGCAACCCTGGTGGATTTGCCCGGCACTTACGATTTGGGAACTTGGAGCGAAGACGAGCGCGTTGCGCGGGATTATCTGTTCTCCGGCGAACCGCAATTTTTGCTCAATATTGTGGACAGCACAAACATAGAACGCAACCTGTACCTTACTACCATTTTGCAAGAAAAAGGCATAAAGACGCTCGTTGTGCTGAATATGATAGACATCGCGGAGAAAAACGGCGTTTCCATAAACGCCGAGCAATTGGAAAAAGAGTTAGGCTCTCCGGTAATCGCAGTTTCCGCTCTTCAACGGGGCAGCAAAAATAAAATAATGAGCAAAATAGCAGAGGCTTTATCACAGGAACAAAAACCTACATTGCCACCCCTGCCTGACATTGAAAACGAAGAAGACAGAGACGAAATAATCGCTGAATGGCGGTATAAACGCATAGAAGACATAGTTGCAAAATCCGTTGTAAAAGGAATTTCGCCATACAAGGCAAGCGACAGAATAGACAGGTTCATCATGGGCAAATATACCGGCTTGCCCATATTTTTATTCGCGATGTATTTGCTCTTTTGGTTAGCCGTTCACGTTGGCGGGGTGTTTATAGACTTCTTTGATATAACCTTTGGGGCAATTTTTGTGGACGGCGTAAAATACGTTTTAACCAGCATAAACGCGCCGGAGTCTATAGTCTCCATTCTTGGAGATGGAGTTGGTTCCGGTATTCAAGCGCTTTCCACGTTTTTCCCAATAATATTTTCGCTGTTCTTCTTTATGGGTTTATTGGAAAATTCCGGTTATATAGCAAGGGCGGCTTTTGTTGTGGATAGAATAATGCGCGCTATGGGTTTGCCCGGCAAGGCGTTTATCCCAATGCTCATAGGCTTTGGTTGTTCTGTTCCTGCAATTATGGCTACAAGGAGTTTGGAAAATAAAAGGGATAAAATTTTAAGCGCGTTCATGGTTCCCTTTATGAGCTGCGGCGCAAGGTTGCCTGTGTATATAGTTATAACATCCGCGTTTTTTCCGCATAATGCTCAAAACATGATTTTTGCGCTTTACATAATTGGCATTTTGCTAGCTATTGCAACCGGGCTTTTGCTTAAAGGCACCGTGTATAAAGGGCATTTAGCCCCTTTTGTTATGGAACTTCCGCAATACCACAGGCCAAAAATAGGAGCGGCAGCACGAAACGCCGTTTTTAGAATAAAGGCTTTTATCAAAAAAGCTGGCAGGGTTTTAATTCCCATAATGGCGATTTTGGGTGTGCTAAATTCCGTTAGCATAACTGGTGAATTTAGCGTGAGCGAAGAGGATTCCGTGCTTTCCACAACTGGCAAATTGATTACCCCTGTATTCTCGCCTATGGGAATAAGCGAAAACAACTGGCAGGCATCCGTGTCGCTTTTTTCAGGTTTGTTTGCCAAAGAAAGCATAGTAGGTGTAATGACTACCCTTTATTCTCAAAATGCAACAACAGAAGAAGAAGAAACGGAAAAAGAATTTTCCATAACCGAGCAATTCGGCGAGGCAGTTGCTTCCATTGCAGACAACGCAAAAGAACTCGGCAAAAAAATCACCGACCCTCTGGGCCTTGGAGATTCTGATATAGTCGAAGAATCGGCATCTATGTTTGAGCAAATGCAGAAGGCTTTTAACAACAGCTCGGCAGCGGCTTTTGCCTTTTTGATTTTTGTGCTCTTATACGTGCCTTGCATCTCTGCGGTCTCGGTTGCAATGAGAGAGGTTGGTTTTGCTTTGGTAGCTTTGCAATCATTGTATTCCACAATGCTGGGTTGGTGCTTGGCGGTTATTGTTTACCAGGCAGCCGAAGGACATTCGGTGCCGTTTATAGTAACGGCGGTGCTGGTTTTGCTCGCAACGGTTTTTGGAGTTATTCTCTACGCTAAAAAATCTGGAAGATTCACAGGTGATAATCCTTAAACGATTTGCTCAAATTTCTACCTTTCTCCTATGGATTTAAAGAAGATTGAAGAAGGGTTTCGCCTTGTTTTGCAAGGTTTGGGGGAAAATCCTGATAGAGAGGGGCTGGTAAAAACGCCTGAGCGCGTGGCAAAAATGTATTCGGAGCTATTGCGCAACATAAACAGCGAAGAAAAAGAAGAGGATATTTTAGCCACTCAATTCGTTGAAAAATACGATGAGATGATATTGCTCAAAGATATTCCAATCACGAGTATATGCGAACATCATTTTTTGCCATTCTCCGGGGTTGCCCATTTAGCTTATGTACCAGGGAACCGCATTGTGGGGCTTTCAAAACTGGCAAGGGCTGTTGAATTTTATGCTTGCCGCCCACAGGTTCAAGAGCGGCTAACCACACAAATAGCAGAACTTATACAACGTTCACTTGAACCGCAGGGAGTTGGCGTTGTGCTGGAGTGCATACACACCTGCATGACCATAAGAGGCGTAAAAAAAACTGGTTCCGTGATGTTCACAAGCAAGCTAATAGGTTCGTTTAAAAGCAACGCCACCACCAGAGCGGAGTTCATGTCGCTGATTGGGAAGCGATAGATTGCAGGCAACTATGCGGTTTCGCAAGCTTTCTGAATTTTTGCAGAGCGAAAGCCTGGATTTGCTGGATAATTTAAATTTTCCGGCTAAGGGGGCGGTTAACCATTGCAGCAATTTTGGAATTTCTGCACAAGCACTTTGGGTTACAGCGCAATTTTTAAAAAACTCAAAACCCATTTTGATAATAGCAAAAAACCAAAAATCCTTGGACTTATGGCTTGAGAATTTGAGCGAACAGATAGAGGAATACGATTTGCTATCCTTGCCAGTTGCAAAAGACGAAAACAAGGCGAAGGTTTTCAGTGGAATTTTAGAGGAGAGAACGAGGTTTATCCAAAACGTAAAAGGCGTTAAAATTGTGGCAACAACAGCGGAGGCCCTGCAAACAAAACTGCCATCCGCAAAAATGCTTGCAGAAAAAACTCTGAACCTCAAAGTTGGCGCTACTCTGAACGAAGAGAATTTGCGGGAGATTTTTATATCAAGGGGATTTAACGAGCAACCCGTTGTGGAAAGCGTTGGCGATTTTTCCATAAGGGGCTGTATCATAGATATAAACCCCCTTTTGCGCGAACACCCTATACGCTTGGAACTTTGGGGCAATACTTTGGAATCCATAAGGACTTTTGATATTTTTTCGCAAAAATCCTTGGAAAACATTGAAAGCATAGAAATTTTCCCTATGAGTTTAGGCACGGAAAACAGCGGTTGTGCTTTTGATTTTTTAACAGACTATTTGATAGTGGCAGATGACTATTACAATTTGCCGTTGGAATTTTCCGATGAACTTGCAAAACACGCGATTGTGGATTTTTCGCGCAGAGAAGCCGTTGCACTATCTCCGCAAACACGCTCTGCATCTGGGTTTGCTGGCGTTGAAAATGGCATTGCGGAGTACAGCGCAAAGGGCGGCGAAGTGTATCTGCTCGCTCCAACGCAGGGGCAAGCGCTTAGGTTATACCACCTATCTCAGGGGAGCGCGGTTAAAGAGGTTTTGGTTGGGCACATAACGGAGGGTTTTTGGTGCAACGATAACTCCTTTGCAATTTTGAGCGACCATTTGATTTTCAACCGCTTTGCCCACCTCACAAAGAGAAAACAAAAATCTTCCAGCTTGCACAACGCGGCTTTTGCGGATTCCTTAATCAGCGGAGATTTTGTTGTTCACGAGGATTGCGGCATAGGCAAATACTTGGGGCTTTCCCGCATTGAGGCTCTGGGCGCTCTTATAGACTGCGTTGTTATTGAATATGCAGACAAAGCGCGGCTCACATTTCCGGTGAGCGATTTGCACAAGCTGGAAAAACTGATAAGAAACGAAGATGATGCTATGCCGTTGCTCAACAAATTGGGGACAAAAGTTTGGGAACACGCAAAAGAGAGAGCCAAAAAACGCATAGCGCAAATTGCCAAAACCCTTGTGGATTTATATGCAAAAAGGGAACTCATCAAAGGCTTTGCTTTCCCACCGGATTCCAATTTGCAAGACGAATTTGAAAACGATTTCCCGTTCTCCCCCACTCCCGACCAAGTTCGCAGCTCAAAAGAAATTAAAGACGATATGGAAAAGGAAAAACCTATGGACAGGCTTTTATGCGGTGATGTTGGCTTTGGAAAAACCGAGGTGGCGATGCGCGCAATTTTCAAGTGCATAAACGCAAAAAAACAAGCTGCCGTTTTGGTACCAACTACAGTGCTTGCTGCCCAGCATTTCCAGTCTTTTACGGAACGCTTTGCGGATTGGCCTGTGAACATAGCTCTGGTGAACAGATATAAAACAAATGCAGAAAAAAAGGAAATTTACAAGGAACTCTCAGAGGGCAAAATAGACTTGGTTGTTGGCACCCACGCCCTGCTAACGGACATAATAAAATTCAAGGATTTGGGCCTGTTGATAATAGATGAGGAGCAGAAATTTGGCGTTAAGCAAAAAGAGAGGCTGCGGGAGATGCGGCTTTCTTTAGACACGCTCGCGATGAGCGCAACGCCCATTCCAAGAACCTTGCAGCTTTCTATGACAGGAGTTCGGGATATATCTTTTATAAACACTCCCCCGCTCAACCGCCTGCCTGTGGAAACAAAAATAATGGAGCGAGACGATGCAGTTTTAACCGCAGCCATAAAAGATGAGATAGACAGGGGCGGGCAGGTTTTTGTGGTGAACGACAGAGTACAGACAATAGAAGAGCTTGCGGCGGATGTTGAAGGCTGGCTTCCCGATTTGCGGGTTGCCATTGCGCACGCGCAGTTATCCAATAGCGATTTGGAAAAAACTATGTCCGCTTTTATAAATAAAGAATTTGATGTTTTGGTCTGCACAATTTTAATAGAATCCGGGCTTGATGTTCCAAATGCCAACACTATAATAATTATGAACGCGCAGCAATTTGGCGTTGGGCAGTTGTATCAGTTGAGGGGCAGGGTTGGCAGGTCTGCGATACAGGCAAGAGCTTACCTGGTAATCCCTGAGGGGGGGGCGGGGGTGTCAAAGGCTGCAAAGAAAAGGCTTGCGGCTATGGAGCGTTTTAACGATTTGGGTTCCGGCTATCAGGTTGCCATGCGGGATTTGGAGATTCGCGGAGCGGGAAATTTGCTGGGAATGGAGCAGCACGGATTTATAGAGGAAATAGGCTTTGAGACTTATGTTAGAATGGTTAAGGAAGCGGTTGAGGAATTACGCGGAACCAAAGACGACACGCCGGTCAAGCCGCGTTTGGAACTGAGAGTCAACGCTTATCTGCCGGAGAACTGGATAAACGATGGCCTTGCCCGAATTTCCATTTATCAACGTGTTGCCCGCGCAGAAACGGGCGAAGAAATTGCCTTGCTCTCCGATGAATTGAAAGACCGATTCGGTGCCATACCCAAGCAAGCCGAAGCCCTTTTGATGAGTGCGGAAATAGGGATACTGGCAAAAAAATATTCCATAACGGGCATAGCCCGCAAAGACGGCATAGCAGCCCTTACATTCTCGGACAAAATCACAGCCAAATCCCCCGTCCTCGCGGATTTATACGCAAAGTGCAAATTCCCCCTCCGCTTCTTGGCAACCACGCCTATGCAAGCCATAATGGAAATTGGATTTTTAGGAGCCGAAAAAGAAGTGGAAAAATTACGAGACTTTTTGATGCTGTGATTTATTTTCTAAATTCTCCTCAATGCTTCACTACGCAGAAACTCATTTTAGATTTCCGGTTTCACGGCTTTTTCGCAAAGAGCCTGTTATTTTGGTGGACGCACCATTTCAAGTTTGCCCAGAACTTCCCTGCCCCGTTTGGCTTATAATCAGGAACGCAAGCAGATTTCCGGTTTACATAGATGAAATTTACGGAGAGTGGAAAAATGCAAGCGGACAAAGCATGTCCTTTAAATTGCCCATTCAAAAACAATTCAACGGTAAATTTCATTTTGAGGAATTGGATTTTGAAAAACCGCAGAGCTATGGAATATGGTCGCTAAAAATATTCATAAAATACGAGGTGAACAAAAAGAGCGTAATTTGCGAAAGGTGGAATTACCCTTTTTTGCAACCCAAGCCATTGATGGTAAATTTCCTCAAAGAACCACCGCCAAAACCCGATGGCTGGTTCGCGGGCGATGTGCATTGCCATTCCAGCTACACCTCGGACTCTGTGGAATTTGGAGCCGCTCCGGAGGTTTTGCAAAAAGCCGCTAAATCAGTAGGGCTGGATTTTGTTTGCATAACAGACCATTCTTACGATTTAATGAATGAAAAAAGATTTCAAAAATTGAAAAAAGATGCGGCTCTGCCATCGCTAATTGTTGGAGAGGAAGTTTCTTGTGGGAATTCAAAAAAACAAAATGTACATTTGCTGGTTCTTGGAAACGAACATTATATTGAAGGGCATGGCGATGGCGGGCGAAGGTGGTGGAACACATCTCCAGATTTGACCATTCAAAAAGCCATTGAAAAAGGCGGGGTTTTCTGCTTTGCAGCGCATCCCAAAATAGAAATGCTGCGTATGGAAAAAATACTCCTGAAAAGAGGGCATTGGAATTTTAAGGATTTGACGGAGAATAAAATTTACGGTATTGAATTTTGGAATGGATTTAGAGGCCAGGATTTTTATGAGGGGCGTAGCCTTTGGATTAAATGCCTGCTCGCCGGATATACGTTTTTGCCTATAGGCGGCAACGATGCCCACGGGGATTTGAACAGCTACACAGCCGTTAAGCAACCGCTCTGGAGCCTGAAATGCAATATGGAACACGTGTTTGGGCTTGTCAGAACGGTTATCCCAAGCACCGAAAAAAATCCGTTCAGCGAAATACCCGATAATCTTTACATAACAGACGGGCCAGCTCTGTGGCTGGAAAAAATTGACGGCAAAGTCACTTTGCACGCAAAAAGCACAGCGGACTTTGGCAAATTTTTGAGCATAACAGTTTTTAGAGGCGAACGCAGCGAAAATTCCAACTACGAAAAAAAAGAAGAAATGCAAATAGATGATTCTTTGAATTTTGATTTTGAAATTTTATTAAATAACAGTTTCTACGTGAGGGCAGAATGCGAAACAAGTTGCGGAAAATTTGCACTGACATCGGCGATGAATGTTGGCAAGCCATAGAGGAAGATTTATTTTACTCCTGCTGCGTTGGCATTTCAGAAAAAGGCAAAACTGAGATTTTAACATTTGATTGCAAAGAAGACAGCATTTTTGATTGCGCTTCCATAACCAAGTCCATGCCCACCGGTTACTTAGCGTTAAAGGCGATAGAAAACAAGCTATTAAGCCTTGAAACTCCCATTGCGGAAATTTTGCCGGACTTTGCAAAACACCACAACAACGATGCAAAAATTTTTCACTTGCTAACACACTCCCTGGACTATCGCTTCCCGATGAGCAGCCTCAAAGATTTAACCCCGCAGGAAATTTGGCAGCGTATATGTTCGCATAAATTTGAAATTCCACCTGGGCAATTATTTTGCTACGGGAATGCAAACAGCATTTTGCTGGGCAAAGTTTTAGAGAGCATTTATAAAACTCCTTTGGCAAAGCTCGCAAAAGAGCGCGTTTTTGAACCCCTTAAAATGAAGGACACTGGTTGGAAACCCCTTGAATGGGCAAACCCCAACCGCATAATCCCAACGGAAATTTGCCCTTGGCGCGGCAGGGAGTTAAAAGGGGAAACGCACGATGAAAGCGCGTGGAAATTAGAGCAGGAATTTGGAGCCGTTGGCTCGGCGGGCATATTCAGCACCGTCCCCGATATTCTAAAATTTTTGCATCACATTTTGGAAGATGATTTTCTGATTGGGAAATTGACTGTGAATGCTTTTGAACATTCCTGTAGGGGCGTATGCAATACGCCCCTACAGGAATGTACCGCGCTTGGCTTTGAATTGAACAATGAAAAATTTATGGGAAAAATAAAAGATGGCAAAACTGTTTTTGGCAAAACGGGTTTTACCGGAACCAGCTTTATCTGCTGCCCAGAGAGCAAATCGTGCCTTGTAATGCTAAGTAATTACACCTATCCAAAACGCAAACCCAACGCCGATAGAATAAATCAGTTCAGAGCGAGATTGGCGGGATTTCTACCTTACTAGCAATGTTCTCCACAGAAGACCACGAATATATGGCGCAAGCCGTAAGGCTTGCGGAAGCTGCCGCGCTAAACGGCGAAGTTCCCATAGGAGCGGTTATAGTTTTGAACGGCGAGCAAATTGCCACTGGGCAAAACAGAATGGAGGAACTGCACAGCGCAACCGCCCACGCAGAAATCCTGGCTATAAACGATGCGGCAAAGCATTTAAAAAATTGGCGCTTAGACGGCGCAACTATTTACGTATCCCTTGAACCCTGCCAAATGTGCTTGGGCGCAATCAAAAACAGCCGCATATCAAGGGTTGTGTTTGCCGCCAAAGACACCAGCAACATCGCAGGGATTGCCAAGTACACGTGCTCAATTGAAAGCGGCCTTTTGGAAAAAGAAAGCTCGGAAATTCTGCAAAACTTTTTCCGCAACGTCCGCAGAATCAAAGGCGACTCTGGGAAAAAATGATTAAGAATTGAGTTTTGCTTTTAAATTCTCAACTATTGAATAAGGCAGTTCCTGCCTGCCCAGCAAGCCGCTGCTTTCGTAATGAAAATCGCTGCCGCCGGTTTCAACAAGCCCGTATTTTTTCGCAACATTTTTGTACTTCTTCACGTTCTTTGCTGTTTTATAATTATAAACTTCAATGCCTGCAATGCCGTATTCCACCAGCTTTGGAATTAAATCGTCTGCATCCGTATATTCAGGGTGAGCCATCACCGCAAGCCCTCCTGATTTTTTTATCAGCTCAATTGCCTTCTCAGGGGTTAAGCCATCCAGCGCGGTATATGCAGGCGCGCCCTCCTTTAAATACATGCCAAAAGCTTCCTGAAAGGAGCCTACATACCCAGCATCTAGCATAGCCGTAGCTATATGAGGCCTGCCTATGCTAACTCCTGGGCAAAACTTTTCCACCTGCTCATAGCTTATATCTATATGCAATTTACGCAGCTTTTCAAGGCTTGCCCTAACCCTATCCTTGCGCCTCTCATGCTGAACATCAAGGGCAGCCAAAAATTCCTGGTTTTGAATATCGCAGAAGTATCCGAGTATATGAATATCCCTCCCGTTATCCACAGAACTGATTTCAATGCCGGGGATAAGCTCCACCCCTAGGCTCTCCGCAATTTTTGGCGCGGTAGCATAAGCCACAAAAGTGTCGTGGTCTGTTATTGAAACGCAGGTTAGGCCCTTAGAAGCTGCCAAATTCAAAAGAGCCTCTACCGTAAGCATTCCGTCAGAGTGAAGAGTGTGTAAATGCAGGTCTATATTAGGCAACTACCCTCAAGGGGAATTGAACCCCTGTTCTGGGATTGAAAGTCCCATGTCCTAACCTCTAGACGATGAGGGCTGGTAAGAATAGCCAAAATATAGCAATAAAAGGGGTATTTGTCAAGGTTTTATTTTCTATATTCTCTCCTATGAAAGCTGAACATATAAACCCGTTTTTAAAATCAACCATAGAGACATTTAAAACTATGGTAGGTCTTACCGTTACTCCTGGAAAACTTTATCTACGCAAGGAACCTGGTAACTCTGATATCTCAGGCGTCATAGGTCTATCTGGCGACATAAGAGGCGCGGTAGTTATGGCGTACCCTCTGGATACAGCTATAAAATTAAGCTCTAAATTTATGGGCGAAGAAATAAAGGAATTGAATGCGGCAGTAGCCGATTGCATTGGCGAGCTAGCCAATATAATTACGGGGTTTGCAAAGAAAGACTTGCAATCGCTGCACTTGTCAATATCTTTGCCGAGTATTGTGCGAGGTCAAAACCACGTGGTTGATATGCCAAAAGATGCCCCTGTTATGTGTATCCCTTTTGAAAGCGAAATGGGTGGCTTTATAATGGAAATCAGCATGGTGGACAAATAACTTAGTTTAGGTGAGGTCAAAATGAAAATACTATTGGTCGATGATTCTTCTACAATGCGCCGTATCCAAAAAAATACGCTTGCATCCCTCGGTTACACAGACGTGCTCGAAGCAGAGGACGGGGCAGATGCCCTTGAAAAACTCCGCCAAAGCCCCGACGTGCAGCTTACGCTTATGGACTGGAATATGCCGAACATGACAGGCATTGAATGTCTAAAGGCGATTAAAAGCAACCCTGCCACCAAAAACATCCCTGTTATGATGGTAACTTCCGAAGCGGAAAAAGGCAAAATAGTGGAAGCTATTCAATCCGGTGCTTGCAACTACTTGGTAAAGCCTTTTGAAGCGGCAGCCCTCAAGGAAAAGATTGAGGGAATTGTAAAATAATGCTGCTGGGGTAGCCATGCCATCTGTTTATATAGACGGCGAATTCTATGAAAAGGAAGACGCCAAAATCTCTGTTTTTGACCACGGCTTTCTCTACGGAGACGGTGTCTTTGAGGGTATAAGGGCCTACAGCGGAAAGATTTTCCGCCTAACCGAGCATGTGGACAGATTGTTCGACAGCGCAAAGGTTATAGCTCTAACGCCCTGCGTTTCCAAAAAGGAAATGGAAGAGATAATCATAAAAACCTGTGCCAAGAACAATATAATAGACGGCTATGTTCGCCCCATAATAAGCCGAGGAATAGGAGATTTGGGACTAAATCCCTACCTCTGCAAAAAACCGAGCATCATTTGCATAGCGGATAAAATTTCCCTTTACCCAAAAGAAGACTACGAGAACGGCTTAAAAATAATAACGGTTGCCACACACCGCAATTACAACGAGAGCCTCAACCCGAGGGTCAAGTCTTTAAACTACTTGAATAATATAATGGCGAAGATAGAAGCTGTGCAGAGCGGGGTAAAAGAAGCCCTGATGCTGAACCCTCTTGGCTACGTTGCCGAATGCACGGGCGATAATCTATTTATAGTTCGCAAGGGGAAAATTTACACGCCCTCTGTGCAGAGCGGTTCGCTAGATGGAATAACCGCAGCAGCAGTTGCCGAGCTTGCAACCAAGAGAGGGCTTGAAGTTATATCGGGAACCATGAGCCGTTTTGATATCTGGACATCCGAGGAATGTTGGTTAACAGGCACCGCCGCCGAAATGATCCCAGTCACAAGCGTTGACGCTCGTCTAATAGGAGACGGAAGAGTAGGCCCGGTTTACAAACAGCTCCTAGCGGATTTTAAACACCTTACGGAAACCTCTGGAACACCAATCGCGTAATTTTCTATTTTATTCTTTAGGTAACGATAACAAGCCTCAACTTTTAACGGAGGCTTTATGGCTATTCCAGCATACATGAAAATAGACGGCATTCCAGGTTCTGTGAATGTTTCTGGCAGAGAGGGCTTTGTTGAAGTCCTTGAGTTCAACCACAGGGTTTATGTTCCAACAGACAGGGACGATGGCTCGTTGACAGGCACCCGCAAGCACGATTCCCTCGTGTTTCACAAGGCTTTTGACAAGGCGTCTTCGCTCCTCTACCAAAAGGTTTGCACCGGGCAAACGGTGAATAACGTTTTAATCCGCTGGTATAAGATCACGGATAGAGGCGAAGAGGTGGCTTACTTTGAGCATAAACTTGAAAAGTGCAAAATTGCAAGCGTGCGCTCTTATATGCACAATGTAAAGGACTCAACCAAAGAGCAGTTTGTGCATCAGGAGGAAGTGACCATCCGCTACGAAAAGGTGACTTGGAATTTCTTGGACGGCAATTTGCAGCACACCGACCAATGGAATCAGAGGTAGCTATTTTCTAGATTTTCAAGCGATGACAAAATTCCGCCCTTGCATAGATTTGCACAACGGCAAAGTTAAGCAAATAGTGGGTTCCTCGCTTTCGCAAAACGAAAGCGAGCTAAAGGAAAATTTTGTTTCGCAAAAACCGGCGGAGTGGTACGCAAACCTCTACAGAGAAGACGGCTTAAAAGGCGGCCATATAATAATGCTCGGCGCGGGCAACGAACAATCCGCGCTAAGAGCTTTAGAAGCCTACCCAGACGGAATGCAAATAGGTGGCGGGATAACCAAAGAAAACGCCCTGAAATACATAGAGGCAAAAGCCTCTGCCGTTATAGTAACCAGCTATATTTTCCCGAACGGAAAATTCTCTTTGGAAAAACTAAAAGCCATCTCTGGCGAAGTTGGCAAGGAAAAACTGGTGGTGGATTTGAGCTGCTACAGGGTTTTGGATAATTGGACGGTTGCCATAAACCGCTGGCAAACCCTTACCGATTTTTGCATAACCCCAGAGAACCTGAAAATGATTTCCGAGTACTGTTTGGAATTTTTGGTCCACGCTGCCGGAGTTGAGGGGAAGCAGCAGGGCATGGATTTGGAGTTAATCAAATTCTTGGGCAAGCACTCCCCTATTCCCGCCACCTATGCAGGTGGCGCAAACAGCCTCAAAGATTTTGAAGTTTGCAACAAGCTCTCAAATGGCAAAATAGACTTAACCATAGGCAGCGCACTCAACATATTCGGCGGAAACGTGCCTTATGAAGAGTGCAAGAAATGGTGAGTGAATTTTTCTACATTACTCAATATGGCAAAACCCAACATATCTAAGCTATGGAAACAAATCCAGTCTCCTGATTTTAATCCTGCACGTGATAGCCAGCTTGTTGAACAGGTGAAACAAGCCGCAATAACATCAACCGCCCCCACCAAGGTTAGCTTTGGGACAAGTGGCTGGCGCGGTGAAATAGGCTCGGAGTTTACACTCAGAAACATTCAGGTAGTGGCAAAAGGCATCTTACAAGTTTATAGAAAAGCAGACCCAGATACTTTTGAAGCTTTGGGGGTAAGTTCCTTTGAAGAATTGCAGTCAAAGGGTTTAGTGGTTGGCCACGATAACCGCTTGCTTGGCAAGGAGTTTTGCGAAGTGGTTGCAGACCAATTCATAAAAGCTGGAATAAAGGTTTATTACGGTGGCGAAATGCCAACCCCGGAATTCAGCGCGGCAATAGAGTCTTTGAGTGCGGCTTGCTCCGTGAATATAACCCCTTCTCACAACCCAAGCCATTACAACGGCATAAAGTTCAATCCTGCGGATGGAGGCCCTGCTGGCCCAGAAATCACGGATAAAATAACCGCAAATTCAAACGCTTTAATGGAAAAACACGAGTGGGAAGAACTTGGCCCCATAAATTGGGAAATTATAGACCCCATTAAAATATACAAGTCTTTCTCGGAAAAACAGGGAACCATAAAATACGGCAGAATTTTATCCTTGCTTTCAAAAGAGAGCATAGATTTGGTTTGCGACCACGTGCACGGCTCAACCAGAGGCAGGCCCGCCGCAATGCTGAATAACCCGCAATGCCTAACCAGCCTGCGCACCGAAACAGACCCCTTATTCGGCGGCATTGCCCCAGAACCATCTTCCAAAAATTTGGAAGGGGTAAAACAGTTTTTAAACGCGAGCAAAAGCCGCTTTAGGCTTGGCGCTATTGTGGACCCAGACGGCGACCGAATTCGCTTTTATGACGGTACCCGCGAAATAGACATGAACAGTTTTGGCGCGATAGCTTTTCACTATATGGTAACTTGGCGCAAGGAAGAGGGTGTTTTGGCAAAGTCCGTTGCCACCTCAAATTTTGCAAATATCATAGCCGCAAAGCTGGGCGTTCCAGTTATGGAAACCCCCGTAGGTTTTAAAAATTTCCGCCCCTGGCTAAAAAGAAACGCAAACCCCAAGGCACTTATAGCCTTTGAGGAATCCGATGGCATAACCGGCTTGAACAATACCTTGGAAAAAGACGCCATGTTCGGGCTTTTGATGGCTTTGGAGATAATGGCCGTGACGGGCAAAAATTTGGGCGAATATTTAGACCTTTTATATACGGAATATGGCCGCCTTTACCCCGAACGTTCGGGCTTTGAGGTAGAAAAATCCATGGTTGGCGAACCGCTTTTGGCAAAAGTGGCGGAAATCGCAAAATCCGCGAAACCTGGCACAAAAATTGCCATTGGCAAAAAAAGCAAAGTTGTACGCGAGCTATTGACCATAGACGGCGTTAAAATTATCTTCAACGATGATTCCTGGATGCTAATACGCCCAAGCGGAACAGAGCCAAAAGTCCGCATTTACGCCGAATGCCGCGATGCAGAGGAAAAAGAGGATATGTTTACCACCGCAAAAGACCTGTTTTTCAAGTAAAATTGCTAAAGTTTTTCTAAATTATGCCGATATTCCTATTGAGGATAAGACAATGGACGCACCAGCAATTACAACTCGCGTAGCGGATTTGATAAGAAATCCGAACTCGGCGATGCCGAGCGAGTGGGAGCGTTCTGTCCAAAAAAAGCGCAAAGAAGCCCCTTCCTCAGAATCCGCAAAGCAGGAAACTGTCAAATCTGAACCCGTAAAGCCTGTAAAAGTGAGCGTTTCTTCGGAGAAAACCGAAAATATAGTGTTAAGCTCTGGGGATACCCTCTCCCTTTCTCCTTTGGCTATGAAAATTTTGGAGAATCCCGCCCATAATGACAGCGATTGGGAAAAAAATAGAAATGAGCGTGTCCAGCGTATTCAAAAACTAGAGCAAAGCCATCAATACTCGCTTTCTCCGGAAATAGTTGACAGCGTTGCGCAAAAAATAGTCGCTTTGCTGAATTAAAAGATAAAATTTCGCTATTTTCGCCTTATAACGGTATATTCCCGTGCTTTCTTTTTGGGCCTTCTTGATGCTTTGTTGAAAGCGCCCTTAAATACGCCAAAAGAACGCTACGGGTTTTTGCCGGTTCAATAACATCGTCAACATAGCCACGGGATGCGGCAATGGTGGGATTTGCGAATTTGTCTATGTATTCCTGCTTGCATTCAGCGGCTTTTGCCTCTGCATCGCCGCCAGCTTCTTTCACGGCATCTATGTCTTTTTTGAACACTATATTCACCGCGCCATCCGGACCCATAACCGCAATTTCTGCACCAGGCCATGCTGCAACAAAATCAGCGCCTAAGTGCCTGGAACACATACAGATATACGCTCCGCCATAGCTTTTTCTCAAAATAACTGTCAACTTTGGAACGGTAGCCTCCGCATAAGCGTAAAGCAGTTTTGCGCCGTGCCTTATTATGCCGTTATATTCCTGATCTGTGCCCGGCAGAAATCCCGGAACATCCACAAGCGTTATGAGGGGAATGTTAAAAGCATCGCAAAAACGCACAAAACGCGCAGCCTTGTCGCTGGCATTCACATCCAAGCAACCCGCGGATTCCCTTGGGTTATTCGCCACAATGCCTACAGAGGTTCCACCCAAACGCCCAAAGCCTATTATAACATTGCGGGCATAATTTTCCTGCAATTCCAAAAAGGAATTTATATCCAAAATATTCTTCACAACCTCGGACATATCATAAGGTTTGTTCACATTGGCAGGGACAAGCTCTTCTATATCCACTGGCATCTCAATCTGAGGCACAAAATTCACGGAGGGGGGATTTTCCGCATTGCTACCTGGCAAGTAGGAAAGAAGCCTCTTAACCCAGTCCAGAGCGTCTTGGTCGTTTTCCCCAACATAAGTCACTACCCCGCTCTTGCTGGAGTGCATCTCCGGGCCGCCCAGAGCCTCCATGCTCACGGTTTCGCCTGTCACGGTTCTTATGACCTCTGGGCCTGTTATGAACATATAAGATGTATCTTTTACCATAACCACAAAGTCTGTTATGCCAGGGCTATAGACTGCGCCACCTGCGCAAGGTCCCATTATCAAGGAAATCTGCGGGACAACGCCGCTTGCCCTGGTGTTTCTCATAAAGATATCGCCGTAGCCGCAGAGAGCGCCTATGCCTTCTTGAACCCTTGCACCGCCGGAATCGTTCAGAGAAACAAAGGGAGCGCCGTTTTGCATAGCCATGTCCATAAGGCTTGCGATTTTTTTGCCGTGCATTTCCCCAAGCGAGCCGCCTAAAACGGTAAAGTCCTGAGCTGCAGCATAAACCAAACGGCCATTCACAAGCCCAAAGCCAGTAACCACGCCGTCACCAGGAGTCTTTTTTTTGCCTAGCCCAAAAAACTCATTTCTGAGTTCTATATATGCGCCAATTTCCACAAAAGTTCCAGCATCAAAAAAGTATTCTATTCTCTCCCAAACCGAGAGCTTGCCCTTTTTGCGTTGTTTTTCAATAGCATCGGCTCCGCCGCCTAGCCTCATATTTTTTTTCTTTTCTTTCAAAGCCTCAATCTGGGCGCCGTAAATAGGGTCACTAGACAATCTAAACCTCGCTGGTTAAAATTCTGAAGGAATAATATAGAAATATGCCTTTATCGCCCAGCTATCTATAACCTAGCCCTCTTTTGCTTTGCTGAACACGCTGCCCAGCAAATCTCCAACCGTATCGGTTATGAAATCGACAGCAGCTCTAACCGTTCCCCACGGGTCTGCTCTGAGCTTTGACTCCTGCACGCCTACCATGTAAAACAAACCGTCCAAGGCTTTGCCAGTTGCGAAATCAGACAAATCACCAGAAAGATCCACCCCCAGCCTGCTATAAGGCAAGGCTGGCATGTCAATTTTATTCCTTGGATGGAGGGAGTTGTAAGCAGTAACGGCATTGCTCAATGGGTTATTGGCATAGCTATTTGCGAATGAATTGTAACTTGATGCTACAGGGGTCCAAATATTGTTTAGATGTAGCGCGTCTAGGCAACTTTTCAGTATGCCGCCAAAAATCCCCTGCAAACCCGTAAAGGTCGCCTGTTTCAGATAAGTAGTTGCTGCAATGCTATCATTCCCAAACAAAATGCTACGCGCATCGCTAAACGACATTTCAAAAATAGCATTTTTAAACAGGTCAACAGATTGCGGAGCCGCACTCTCGGCTCCTCTGTTCAAAGTCTCTTTTATTTTGCCTCCCAATCCGCGCATATTGGAAAAACCGTTCCATAAATTGGAAAGATCGCCCAAAGAAAGGGCTTCAACATCCGCAGATGGTTTTGCGAGAAAACCGCTAAAACTCAAAAGCGAACTTATTGAATCGAGCTTTCCTGTGAAAGAATCTATACTGTCTAAAACGCTTCTAATAGTGCTTGGCAGAGGAATCTCCACCAACTCATTTCCCAAATAACCTGAACTGCAATTCCCCAAATTTATGCAGGGACTTGATAAATTGTTAGCACGTGCTAAATTGTCAGCTGCGGTTTTGCTTCCCAAGAAAAGAGCTTCTTGCAAAGCCTCCACTATTTTTGACTCCGATAAATCATCGGTAATTAAGCTATGCAAACCGCAAGCGAGCAAGCTGAACGAAAGAGCCAGAGAGAAAAAAGCGATAAAGATGAATTTGCGCATAGTAAAAATATAGTAAAATTATTTCCACCACCTGCAATGCCCATTAACAAGGCATTGTTTGCAGGTGGAAATTTTTTGGCAAAAATAGCCCTCTCCTAAAGGTTCGGCAAAAAATTGCAGGGCGTGCCAAGCGAGCCTGGGATTTTTTGGATATAGCTCTTTGTAAAGGGAATTTGCGGTTTTCAATTTTTCTTTTGGGTTTTCGTCCGGGTCATAGATATTTGCCTGAATCAGCCAGCGTTTTGCGCCTGCGGAATTTGGGAGCGGCGGCAATTCCCCCGCGCCAGTGCGCGAGAGCGAAGCCAAGCGGTGCAAAAAAGCTAAAACCTTTGGGCGCAACGGGTTGCTTTTCCCCATATAAAAAATTTCCCCGCATCCGCGCCAAATATCAGACGGAGAATGGTTCTGCATCCATAAGTCCAGGCGATTCTTCCTGGCACGCGCAAACCTGCCCACGCTGCAAACTATGCCAACTGCTTGCGGAGCTAGGTTCCATTCCTTAAGGCCGCATTTTGAAATTACACTCAAAATCAAATTTTCGGAAGGAGCGGGAAGCTCTGCCACGTCGCCTATTTTTTTTTGTAATTCAGTTAAAAAATTTTGCAACTCCGCCAAACTTATGCCCTGTTGCAAAGCGCAGCCCAAAAGCAGCCAATTTATCTTTGCGGGCAAATCCGCTGCCTTGCCTGCAACTTCCACAATAGGTTCTGCTAATTGCGATGCCTTTAAAATCCATTCGCTCACAGGATTAGTCATACAGCAATCCGAATCTCAGTCCCAAGGTTGAAATTTTTATTGAATCGATTTTCAGCCTTTCGCAAAGGGAACGGACCCAGTAAAGCCCGCATATAATCACGTCTCCCCTGCCTTGTTCCAATCCAGGCATTGCGTTTCGCAACTCGGCGGACAAATTACTAAGATGAATTATAATCCGCTCAATATCGGCGACAAAAACAGTTTGCCCTTCCAGAGCATTTGCATCAAAAGTTTTCATCTCCTTTACCAGCATACCGAGGGCTACGGCTGTACCGCCAACAAAATACGCTTCCCTTTTAGCGAAAGGTTTTAAATTTATCTCCTTAAAAAAATCCTTTGCCCATTTTTTGTATTCGGGGCCAGGTATTGCGCCCATCTGTTTGAAAAGCGCAAGCGCGCCAACTGGAAGGCTCAAAAAATTCTTTCCATTTGCCAGCTCCGTTGAACCGCCGCCAACATCAACGGTTAAAACCCCTTGCCCGTAAATTTTTGAAACCGCTTTGTAAGAAAGCTCCGCTTCTTCTTCCCCGCTTATCACGCGAGGCTTAACCCAAACGGCCTTTTCCACCGCTTGCAACAATTCTTTTTGGTTCTTGATTTTTCGCGCCGCCTCTGTCATGGCTACGGCTTTTATCTCCGCACCAAGCGAGTGAGCCAGGCTTCTAAAATCAGCTAAAATTTCGCAAAGCTTTTCAAAGTTATCCTCGTTAAGTCTGCATACTTCAATCTTCTGCACCAAAGCCCTGACTACATTATCCTCTTTTTTTGCAATCAAAATAATTGTGCTGTGACTACCTATGTCTATGGATGCTATGTGTGGAAAGGCATTGAACATTTGTGGAATTTACTAAATTATTTTCAGGTTGAACTCAAGAAAAATCGCTATATTATTAGCTTATGCTATAGGCTTTGCTCATCTGCACGCCACGCCTCTGCGGGGCGTGGTGGTGGAAGAGCTTACCGATAATCCAATCCCTTATACAGACATAGCTTACGTCTCCGGTAAAACTCTGGGGCAAAGCGATGATAAGGGCAGGTTTGAATTTGAGTTGGAGAGCCGCAACGCCGTTTTGGTTTTCAAAAAAAATGGCTTTGATTCCGTGGTTGTGGAAATGCAGGATTTTGCCGACTTGCTGGATGTTGTTGTTAGTATGCGCTCAAACGCAAAGCATTTGGGAAGCGCAACGGTTATAGGCGGCGGCAGCAGCGGTGCTTGGCAAAATCCCCAAACGCTCTCCGTGCAAAGGCTGGAAGACGCAGCTGGGCTTCGCTTTGATTTAACCGAGCATTTGAGCCAAATATCGGGCATATCCGGGCAGATGGACTTTTCGAGCAATTTGTTCTACGATGGCAGCCGCGCAGAAGAAATAGCTTATCACTTGGGTGAGTTGAGGGTTCCCAATATGCGGCACCTGGACATAGGCTTCCCTGGCAATTTGTCGGTGATAAACCCTCACGCCATTCAAAATATAAACATCAGCGAGCATTACGGCAACAACCCATTCAACCAAGGGCTTGCAGGCGCAATTCAATTTGAGCCTAAGAGCGCGGATGATTTTAAAACAAGTGTTTCTGTTGGGACGGCTTTGAGGGAAATCTATATGGAAGGGCCGTGGCTATTTTGGGATGGCTTTGCTTTTAGCGCGAGATATTTGGAACCAGCAATGCTAAAAAATATGGGTGAAAAATTTTTCACAGAGTTCAGAAAAAAAGGCGAAAGCTGCGATGAATGCTCCGAACCGGAATCAAATTCCTTTTCAATTTCCGCAATGGATATCTATGCGAGATTTTTTGGCAGGGATTCCTCATACAATAGCTGGGCATTGACAGGGCTTTACGCAAGCGATAAATACTCCATAAAGCAGGACACATCCACAATAATACAAGGCTCTCAATCTTATAGCTTGGCGTCTGCCGAATACAAAACCATTGGTGGAACAATTTTTTACGCAGGAGTGGTTTCGCAAGAGACCTCTGATACTATAAGGAACGCTTCTTCTTTTAGAAATAATGATGACTTTGAATGTAATGTTCTCAACATTTGCGGCGATTTGCATTTTATAGATGGCCACAAAAAATCGCACTTAACCGCAAGCGCAGGATTTTCTTGGGAGCAAACGGATAAATTGGGTTTTGCTCTTTTATATGATTTTCACGACGTCAATAGAAATTGGGTAGATTTTAATAAAAAACAAAATTCAACCTTGAATGACAATGTGTTCCAGGCAAATGCTCATTACAAAATTTTTGGCAATAACACTTTGGGGGCAGGCGGCATATTTTCGCTTTATTCAAAGCAAATCCGGCCTTTGGCCTCGCTCGATATGGAAAAGAAAGTTAGCGATAATTTTGCCATTTTTGGAAACACAGCTTGGCGGTCCGATTGGGATGAGGTTTTCAGTGGTGCTTCTTTGAACAGCGGGGCCTCGGCAAAAGCGGGAACAAGGCTTGCGTTTGGCAGTTTGAAAATTTCCACGCATTTATTTGGGCGTTATTACCCAGACCCTATTTTACCAATTCCAAAAGTTTATGAGCATTATACAGAGCAGCAAGAAGTTGATTTTGGATGGGTTGGCGGGGGGCAAATCACCTTTGACTTTCACAGCTTGCACAGAGTGGCTTTTCAAAGCAATATTTCGAGCGTTTACGGCAAATACGAACTTCCAGACGGCGGCTCTATGCCCTGGCAAGCAAACTCAAGCCTAGATATGGTATCGCATTTGAGAATTTATCCCAGAAGCGATTCTCTTCTATCGGTTATACTCAGCCACCGCGCTGCGCTCAACAAACCGCTTTACGAATGGGCTATAATGCCATCCAGTATTGAGAACGGCGAAAGGATTCAAGGGCAGAGGCATGTAAGATATGCAGACGAAACTACTTCTCTTTTCCGCACCGATGTTCGCTTGAATTTGGATTTGAAATCTAGGGTTAAGATAATTTTCTTGGAAAATGTGCGTTTTTATGTTGAAGCAGATAATATATTCTCCGCATTGGATGTGGACGCATTGCGCTTTTTAGGCGGAGATAATGCAAGGGAACGCTCCGTTGCCATCCGCGATAAAGATGGTGATTCAACAAACGGTTTTTACGTAGTTCCGTTTATGGCAAAGGGAATGGGATTTTATCTGCAATTTGGCGTTGAAGGGAATTTTGGGCTTTGATATGAGTGCTGATTTTGTTAAAACATATTTGTTAGCCCAGAGCGAAATAGGGGGAAATGAAGTAGTGCTGCAAGGGCAGCCACGTAGGGCTGCCCTTGCAGCACCACCTACGCAACCTGCCCCTACGGTCGCACCCGTGGTCACCACAACAGTTGCCCCAACCGATTCCCTGTGGAAAGATGCAGCTGATCTAAACGGTTTTTATGAGGCTTTGCGGAAACATTCTATATATTCAAAGGCTATGCGTTCTTTGAGTTTTGTTGTTCCTAAAGAGGTAAAAACAAACGCTGCGTATCTTTTGCTCTTTCATTCACCGCAGGAATTGACGGCGGAGTCTAGAGGTATTTTAGAGAGGTTGTTTAAAAAACTTGACGTAGATTTAAAAACGTGCGCAATATCTTTCTTTTTTAAATGCGATGAAATAGCAATGCCACGGGAAAAGCTCGTTTTGAAGGAAATGCTCTTTAAGGAAATAGAATTATTGAATCCGCAAAAAATAATTTTCTTCAGAGAAGCCCCAGGTTCGGAAAAAATCGAAAAACCCGCCAAAGCAGACGGCACTCCAACAACATTTGCCGGCAAGCCGGCAATAACGCTTTACTCCCTTTTGGAAATGCTACCCAGCAAGCCCGATTACAAAGAGAAAATGCGTGAAATGTGGAACCAGCTTTTGCCAAGCAGCGGCTGGTTCACGATATTATAAGGAAAGGGCTAAAACGCTTTGCTATAAAGGAAATATGGCATATATTCACCACGCCTGTTTGGCAAAACGGCAAAGTTAAAACCATCTTCTCTCCCCATCGCAACTTTAGCAGGTTTGTCATAGCTTGCGGAGCGGATTATATTGTATATAAAATTTAAACCTACCGCACCCAATCCAATCCAATAAAGCTCGTTATATTCGAGAGTCTTTTCTTCAATTCCTGGTGTGGTCCGCCAAACTGCACAGACACCAGGTCTTGTTTGATAATACTGCGCACAATATCGGTCACCTCCTCCAACTGTTTCGGTCTTCTCGTCAGTTCCGTTCATTATCAGAACAAATCCTCCTATCGCCAATATATCTTGAACTACTCCGCCAAAAATGTCTCCCATAATTATATAAGAACCAAGTCCGGGAATAAGAAGATTTAATCCAAAAGTTCCCCATCTCTGCCCTGCGCTAAAATTCTTAACTTTGTCCTGTTGCGGAGGAGGAGGGTATTGATACTCTTGCGGAGGCGGCTGTTGATATTGCCCTTGCTGGGGCGGATATTGATACCCCGGAGGTGGTTGTTGGTATTGCCCCTGCGGAGGTGGATATTGATACCCCGGAGGTGGTGGTGGGTATTGCCCTTGCTGGGGCGGATATTGATACCCCGGAGGCGGTTGCTGGTATTGCCCTTGCTGGGGCGGATATTGATACCCTGGAGGCGGCTGTTGATATTGCCCTTGCGGCGGCGGTTGCTGTGGTTGCTGATTTTGCTCAATCATCTCAATTTGAGCAAAAACAGCAATAGAAAAGCAAACTATTAAGCTGATTATTTTCTTCATTTTAATTTAACTCCTATTTAAAAGTAATAACCAAAAGTTAAGGCCCACGTCTGATTTTTAGTTTCTTTATATCCTTCCATTCTTTCCAATTCATCTTTGTCTTCTCTTATATCTATGAGCCCAAATTCATAGTTTAGGCCTACGTAATATTTCATTATCTCAACACCTACGCCAAAACTAAGACCAAAGTCGAACTCATCAAGAAAATCAAAAGTTTTTTGTGTTTCGGATATACCTTTGGTTTCAGTTGTTCCAAACAAACCATAACTTACATAGTGTCCTACATTTATTCTAAACTCAGGAATCGGTTTAAAAGAAAGCAATAACGGAGCTTCTATATAATACATGCTGGATGTTGTTTCTACATCATTCTTAGAATATCCTGTTCCCTTTCCTATGAATATAATCCCTGGGTTAAAGAAAAAGTATTTGGAACCTATATCGGCAACAGCCCCAATTTGCCATCCTAAGCTAAAATCTTGATCATCCAAGGTTACGGAACTTAAATTTAAGCCAGCTCTAACGCCATATCTTATTCCTGGTGGCTCTTGAGCGCAGTTTTGCTCAGGTTGTAATTGTTGCGGTGGCGGGTATGCCTGCTGAGGTGGTGGATACGCCTGTTGCGGTGGCGGGTATTGATATTGCCCTTGTGGAGGGGGGTACGCCTGTTGCGGAGGCGGATATTGGTATTGCCCTTGTGGAGGGGGGTATGCCTGTTGCGGTGGCGGATATTGATATTGCCCTTGCTGCGGAGCCGCCTGCTGAGGTGGAAGTGCCTGTTGAGGCTGCGAAACTGCATGAGGCGGTTGTTGTGATTGGTGTTGTTCTTGTTCATTCTGAGCAAAAACAGCAATAGAAAAGCAAGCGATTAAACTAATGACTTTCTTCATTTTAACCTCTTTTTGTTGGTGTATTTGTCTTGCGGAATTGCAAAACAAAACTTCTGCGGAACATAGTTCCTAAGTTCTTGTAAGTCCCTGTAACACAAAGAAGAGTTAGATGGGGGGGGGGGGGGGGGGGGGGGGGGGGGGGGGGTAACGATGCGGAATTAGCCATAAAATTGTCACCTGAGGTCTTTTGTGAAGGCTCGGCGAAGCAAGTTTGGGGACTAAAAGCCATAGTGAATATAAAATATAGAAATTTATTTCCATTTTGTCAAGGGTAAAAGTCAACATTTATCATTCCCTCCCTCTATCCCAAACCCCAAGCACAACTCGCATAAAACGGCTATTCGTATAAATATCCATATAACAATGACTTTCTTCATTAGGTAAAAATATACGCATTTATATCGCAAAAATGGCTAAAACTGCGAATTTTTATTTGGAATTAGTTGAAATTATTTGGAATTAACTCAGTTGCTATTTTTGCCCTATTCCAAACCCCAAACGTAGCCAGCTTTTTTGTGCTCGCGTTCCTTTTTAAAAATATAGCACAATGCGCAGAAAACGGCCATTCGTACAAATATCCATATAACAATAAATAAGCCTGAATAGGAATCCATATCCACCATCATATAACCCATCTCCAATGCCAAGAAATAAGCGTTCAGAAGCAAAGCGGACAAAGTCCAAGTTTTAAATATAAAAATCGCTACAATAGCAACTATAACCGGAACAAAATATATAAAAGGCAAAATCTTAAAAACAGCCTTAAGACCCGTATGAAAAGGTCCAAAAGGGAATAGAATAAACACAGCAAGGTAAAGCCAGCTGCACCAAAATTTTAACTTATTCATCAGAACAACTTGAGGGTCGCTCAATGTATATTTAACAGGCACTCCATTCACTTCTAACCCAATGTTTTTAGTTCTATATCTGCTATTTGTCTCCTCTATCCAAGCCGAGATGTTCAGCGGCTCTGCATTGGTATTTACAGTATATTCAAATCTTCTCTTTTTGTCCACTTTCCAAATTATTGTCCCAAGCGTGGTTTCATTGTGCTGTATATGCAACTCAGGGTTTCTTCCGGTTACAAAATGTGCTTTAATAGGCTCGCCATTTACCACAAAAGAGTAAATCACTTCTTCGCTCTTTTTTTCCTTGATTATTTGGGCTTCTATCGGGGTCATATCTTTCTCCTCATCTATTGGGGTTATTGGGGGCATTGTGTCTATGCTTTGTATAAAAGTGTCTGCCTTCACTTCATATCCATATAATTTTCTCAGCATTTTTTTATAAAAAGAATGCGCTAATAAAGGAACTAAAAAAAGAGATGCCACAACAAACGCTTCTATCTCATGAATATTGCAATATACCGCCGCTTCAATCCCTAAAAATGCACAGGGCATTATTGCTATAATCGTAAAAATATAATCGTACTCAGGCTGCAATGATATTTTAAACCAATTATCCCAAGATTTTCTGCCAGCTTTATGCAAAAACAAATTGCTTATTAAAATCATAATATGGGGAAAAGCGATAAAAAATAATATCGCAAATATTCCAAATTGCTGAAAGAACGGCATTTGATTTATAGGTACTGTTAAGCCCACAGCGCATACAAACAGAAATGATATAACCAAGCCAATAAACACTAAAACTATTTTCATACTCCGGTTCTCCTTTTAAAAAATTCCACTTCCGCCTCTCGTATCACTGACATATATATCCTCTTCTTCTAAACGTGAAATCAATACATAATAACATAGGTCTCCGTTTTTAACGGAAAAAGAATATTGCTTGTCTTCTATGCTATAATATATCTTAATATATTCTGCCCTTCCTTTAGATAAAAAAGGAATTCCCCGCTCTGCTCCTGTGATGTCGCCAAAGGTAAATGATTTTGTTTTTCCCAAATATGGCATATATGTTATTTGATTGCCTTCTACTATAACTTTCCACCTGAAATATGAAATAGTGAACAAAGTACAAATTAATAAATAAGATAAAAAGATAGAAATATTCATTATGCTGAAATCAAATTCACTTAATATAATACACCACCCTATGAGTGCATAGCAAAATAAAGCCATATAGACTGCTTTGGGTTGACAAATTATAAACCCACTCGTGTCCATCATCTCTTCCCTTGCTTCTTTGCCCATCATATTTATAAGATAGTTAAGAAACAAAAAAATTAAACCAGAACCCAAACATAGAAACATTATATAAGATATAATTGTATTTTGTTGAGCTTCTTTGTCGCTATCAGATGATTTTATGCAACGAACCGAAAAAAGGTAAGTTTTATCAATTTGACCCTGGCGTATGCCTTCTATGTCGTATTGTCTATGAAACGCATAAGCGTTTGTATCATTAACGGCTGTGGAGCTCCACCAATAGCTGTGATAGCCAATACTGTAGAAATAACCATCGGAATTGACATAGCCGCCAAAAAGAGCCGAAAATCCGTGAGCGTTTGTACCACCAACAGAATGTATGAGTTTATCCCAATCAAAGATGCTAGGCAAGTACCAACCAGAAGGGCAAACGGTCTGAGCCGTTTCCCAGTCATAAAGGCGACCGTATTCATTGCAGTTGGCTTCATCGCTATCATAACATTCGCTACCATCTGCGTTGTAGTTCAAATTCTCCGCCATCCAAACTCGCTCGCCTATCGTTACGGTTTTGTACATTTGCCCGCCACAAGATAAAGTGCTGCCGTCAATAACAGCATTGGGGCAACCGCCAACCTCATTGCCATTATTTGATGAGCAACCTAAGAGGGCTATTATATATAATGTGAGTATGCATTTCACGTCATTTATCCTTAACGCAACGCACGCTGTACCATTGTACGCTGCCGCCTCCGCCTACAGGCTCTGGAGAGGAGGTATGCGAGTAGAAAATATTCTCGTAATTATAAGCCATTCTCCAATTGCAATTTATAAATCTTGGGAACTGCCCAGAATTGCGAAGAGCAGGGAGATCACAGCTACTCCACCAAACGCCATCGTTGCCTACACCGTAGAAACTACCGCTTGGTTTTTCGGGATTATTTGGAAAACTAGCGGGATAACTCCAAGAATAACTGCCGCCTGGCAGGGCTGCGAAACCACTTGTGTCTTTTAGCTTGGTTGCTGTATTGACGAATTTCATTAAAGCATTCCAATCCGCATCGCTTGGCAAATGCCAACCAGCGGGGCATACTTTTATAGCTGTTTCCCAAGTGTAAAGCCTGCCGTATTTTTGGCAGTTGGCAGGGTCGTTGTCGTAGCATTTGCTAGGAGCGCTATCACAATTCCAATTTTCCGCCAGCCAAACTTGCCCATCTATATCAACGGTTTTGTAAGCATTTATATCGCAAGCCTTTGCTGTTTCCGCTTTTAGCGAATCTGTTTGCACAGGCGAAGGGTTTTGTTGCAACTCCATTTTTGGCGTGCCCACGCAGCCTAAAAAAATTAGAGCTGATGAAAGAATGTATTTATGCATTGTTTGCCTTTTTGTTCATTTGGTTTTATCATAAATTGAGATTTACATATCAATAAGCTTTTAAATCTAAATACATTATCCTTGTAGAATCATTTTTATCATTATCTGTTAAGTATTTAAACTTATTTTTCTCGTAAAAATTTAAAGCATCTTTGTAAGCATCAACTATAATAAAACGGCAACCTGCGTATTGTAAATATGAGTTTTTATAAAATTCTTTTATAGTTTCTATTATCATTGTACCAATACCTTTATTGGCAAATTTTTTAGAAACGGCAAGTCTTCCTATCTTGACTGCTGGATAACTTTTCCGACGTTTTTTATTGGATACTAACCTATTTATTTTATTCCAAACAGATTTTTCTTCCATATATTGTGAAAGCCTATCATTTGACAAGCAGTAATAAGCAATAGTGTCCGAATCCGATTGAATAGTATAAGTTACCGAAAGCAACGAATTTTGATAATCTCTTGCATCATTTAGCAAAAAACTATCCAAATCATTATCACCGCTTTTAAAAGGTTTAATTTCTGTATCGTTATTCAAACGAACAACACTAGCATTTAGATTTTTGAATAGTTCTTCTGGGTTCATGGCATTGGAAAGGTGGCTATGCTTTTCATAAATTCATAAGAACGCTTCATTCTTTCTTTTTCCTCTACAGATGCTGGAACTAAATTATCCATTTCTGCTTGGAAGCGAACAGAATCCTTGCCTCTTATTGTGGGCGTTTCTTTAATTGGTCTTGCCATAAATACCTCTTTTATAAAATACAAAATTATTTAGTCCCTGACGAATTTCTTTAAACGCTTGCTCTACAGGGATTGTTTTGCCTTCTTCGTCTTCTATTAAGCTGAGTTCTATATTTTTTCGCAGTTCAAGAGCATCTATTTTTTCTACTACATTCATATTATATCCTCAACAAAAATATAGAAAAATTACCGTCATAGCTACCGCACCACGCCCTAATTTTTAACGCAACGGACACTAAACAAGTCGCTTTTAGGAACTCCACCAACTGCCACCGTTTTATCTAGCTTGCCATATTCTTCCCTGCTAGGTAAATGCCAACCTTTAGGGCAAGCCTTCATAGCCGTATTCTAATCCTCTATTGCCTTTTTATAATCTTTCTTATAGTTAGCATACACATTGCCTCGGTTGTAACGGGCTTCTGCATCGCTATCCACTGAAGCGTTGACTACTGTAGAAAAATTCTCAATTGCCTGATCATAGTCACCTTTTTCTACATACGCTAAACCTCGGACATAATAGGTATAAGCATAATCGGGGTCAAACCGTATTGCCTGATTACAGTCAGTAATAGCTTTCTCATATTGCTTTTTGTTGACGTAAGCCAAGCATCGGTTATGATAGGCTCCCGAATTGCTTGGCTCCAATTTTATTACTTTAGTAAATTCGGTTATTGCTTTGTCATAGTTTTTTTGATCTAAAGCTGCATCACCGCTATTATAAGCCTTCTCTGCTACAGTTTGCCCATATACGGTCGCCGTTCCGTAGCAAAGCAAAAATAACGCCGCAAAAACAATTTTCTTTCTCATTATACACCCGCCTTTTTCTGTTTGATTCTCCACTTAAAAGCATTGAACATCGCATACAATAAGCCCATTCTTATAAACAGCCATATAACAAAGCCGCTTGAGCCGGAGTTTGCGCTTTCGGGGATTCCTGTCGCAAAATCAACCGCTTCCAACACCGCTAAAATAAGACCTGCATATATGGCGAATGTTGTCCAGGTTTTATATTTTATCGCAACTATCAAGGCAATTATAAACGGAACAATATACACTGTGCTAGAAACTCCCGCAACAAAATGCGATGCGTACTCGCTAAAGAGAGTGTAATAAGTCCAAATAGACTTAAAGCCTAGAATAAACACAAGAACGTAAAGCCAGGAACGCCCGTTTTCAATATGAATTTCAGGAGCGGTCACCGTATGCTGAACAGGAATTCCATCCACTTCAATTCCTATGCCATTGGCTTTGCCTATACCCATAAATGAAAATCCGTTGCTTATCCAAGCCGTGATTTTCACGGGCTTTGCCCCGACATTCACAGTGTATTCAAATTTTCTCTCTTTGTCCACCGTCCAAAGCATTGCCCCTAGCGAAACCTCATTGTGCATTATCTGCAATGCGGCTTCTTTCCCCGGCAAATAAAGCGCTTTGAAAGCCTCGCCGTTTACTTCAAAAGAGTATGTCTGCGATTTACTCTCCTTATCCTTGCTGATTTCAGCTTTTATTGTATTCATAGATTGTCTCCTAAGTTATCTCCTAAATTTCTCCCTTCCCTTTGCAAAAATAGCATGTCCTTTTCCCCAGCAGGATTGGCACTTTATCATCTCTACTTCCCACCGCTCCAGTCTTCCAAATCGCTTTTGTAGATTTTATTTCCGCAACCGTGGGCGTTCCATTTTTCCCTGATGTCTCTCATGCTTGACTGGCAGTTTCGCCTATCGCTGTCGTTGTATTTTTTCGGATAAGTTTTCATATCAAGAAGGCGATCTTTGTATCCGTCGTAGGCATGATCCATATTTTTGAAACTGATATAATCGCCGCAAATTGCCTTTTCTGTTTTTACTTGTGAAGGTTGGGTTGTATCATCAGTTCCAGCAGACTGCTTTGAGCGATTACCAGGCGGTACATAAGAGTGCATTTTGGATTTATTCAGAGAATTGTAAATCTTAGCAGAATTGTTCATAATAGTTGACACGCTGTTCAAAATATGTATAGCGGTTTCAAATTTGCTTTCCGGCGCACGATAGCTCGCCACCAGATTTCTGTTATAGACAGCGGGAGAATACCCCTGTTCCGCAGCTGCATTCCACCAATAGTATGCTAGCTCCTGATTTGAAAAACCCTGCTTTGCCATAATATTATTATTGAAATAGAGAGCGCCTAAATTGGATTGAGCAATTGGAAGTCCCTCCACCGCTGCTTTTTCATACCATTTCTGCGCTTCGTTGTAGTCAACTCTTGTATTGTTCAAGCCAACGTGATACACATAGCCTATATGGAAAAACGCTGGCACAAAATCTGTGGCTATCGCTTTTTGCAGGTAAGGCATACCTTTGTCAAACTCTTTATCATCCCTATAGGTAATCCATAAATCAACTTGCGAGGGGGGCCAGCCCAAATCGGCGGATTGTGTCAATATAGACATCCAAACATCTTTTGGCTCGCCCATGCTCTTTGCGTGCAAGTAATCCTTATATAAATTCATGCCTTTGTTGTCAAAATTTCCTTTTCCGTACTCCTTTATCTGGTAATCCAAACCATAGATGTTGGCCCACAAATCGCGCCCGCCTAAAGCCGCCTTTTTATACAGCTCCATAGCTTTAGGCAAATCCTGCTCCACGCCCAGCCCCAACCAGTATAGCTGCGCTTCGTCCCCAGCTAATTGGCTGGAGAGTTCAGATGCTTTTTTGAAGTTGGAAAACGCCGAGGAATAATCCCCCAACCGGTATTGCACCGTGCCTATTTCATTATAGCACAGTGGTATAAAATTATTATTTTTCCCTTTTTCGTGAATTTCAAGGGCTGTCTTTAAGTCTTTAAACGCCTCATCATAGTTTCTCAGAGATCTTGGACCGGTGTACAATATTCTGCCTAGATACTGGTATGCCTCTCCAGCGCTTTCAGGGTTCTCCGCTATGTATTTTTTATACTCATCTATCGCCTGATTATACAGATTTAACACTTCCCCATCGTTTTCACCATACTGCTGCATTCTATTTGCCGCTGAATCGTGAAGCCCCATAGCTTTCCCAGGCCTTGAAGCGCATGAAGTTGTGAAAACCGCAGCAAACGCTAAAGCTGCCAATAACACGATTTTTGTGAATTTGCTTCTCATTGTTTTGTTCTCCCTTGTTGAAAATCGTCTGAACCCCGATAGAGTGCTGTGTGATTGCTTTGAAGGTTCGGGGTCCAGACAATGGGCATAAATATATAAATTATATCGCAAAAAAGACTAAAAATGCGAATTTTTAGTTGGAATTAGTTAGAATTATTTGGAATTAGTTCTGATCTTTCATACAACGCACGCTACTAAAGTTAGCTTTTGCATCTTTGAAATAATTGACTTTATTGCTATTGTAATCCATTCGCCGATCGTTGCCATAGGTAACTTCCTGTTCTCTGGCCAGCCACCAAAAACCAAACGAGTTAAGACTATAGAATTTTTCATCGTCAGCAGAGTAATAACCGCCTGGCAGAGCCGCAAAGCCGTAGCTATCATCTCCGTTGCCGCCACTGGTCCAATCGGCTTTTGCTTTTAAATATTTTCCTGCGCAATCTGTGCAAGAATTTTGCGCTTCTACATAATCCACTAGAGTTTTCCAATCCGCATAGCTTGGGACATGCCAAGTGGCTGGGCAAATGCCTTTATGAGTTGGGAGTAGTTGAGAGGTACAAGTATCATCATTGCAACCAGGTTGCAAATCCAATACCATCGCCCAATCGTAAAGCCTGCCGTATTTGGCGCAGTAGGCCGTGTTGCCGTTATAGCATTTGCTACCCAAGACCTCGTAATTGAGGTTCTCCGCCATCCAAGTTTGATCTCCTACAACTACGGTTTTATAGGTTTGGCCATCATCATCGTCAACATAGCCATAATCCCTAACTACGCCATTGGAACAGTATTGCGTTGAGGTATTGTATGTGCCGCAACTGGCTGCGGAAGACGAACCTATTGGCGCAGAGCTTGAGCTTGGCGCAGAGCTTGAGCTTGGCGCAGAGCTTGAACTTGGCACAACGGTTCCCGTATTCTTTAGGCAACGCACGCTATAGGCTGGAGTTTTAAGGCCATAGAACCAGCCAACGCTATCGAGATTGTAATCCAAACGCCGCAAAGTGGCGTTTTCGGCATCTCTTTCCGGACCGAGCCACCAGCGACTACGATTGCCAGCATCGTCATAACTGCCATCGGAATTGACGCGCCCGCTCGGCAGAGCCGCAAAGCCGTATGTGTCTTCTCCGTTGCCGCCGTTGTTCCAGCCGCTTTTTGCTTTTAAATGTTTTCCCGCGCAAAGCGTACAGGATTTTTGCAACTCTACATAATCTTCTAGTATTGACCATTCCGCGATGGTTGGGATATGCCAGCCAGCGGGGCAAACACCTTTATGATTCTCGCTCACTGAGCAAGTAGCTGAGTTGCAAGAAGGGGGTAGCGCCATAGCCACTGCCCAATCGTAAAGCCTGCCGTATTGGTTGCAGTAGGTATCACTGCCATTGTAGCATTTACTGCCCGGGTAATTATAATTGAGGTTCTGCGCCATCCAGGTTTGTTCCCCTACAACTATGGTTTTATAGGTTTTGCCACCATCATCGGTAACATATTCATAATTTTTTATAGTGCCATTGGAACAGTATTGAGTTGAGGTATTGTATGTGCTGCCGCCGCAAGTAGCGGCGGAAGCGGCGGAAGACGAACTTCTCAGCGCAGAACTTGAACTGACGGTTCCAGTATTTCCAGTATTCTTTAGGCAGCGCACGCTTAGATAAAAAGTTTTGTCATCGATATAGTAGCCAACCCTATCGCTGTTGAAAGCCGTACCCCAGTTGTTGGCTTTCGCAGCACCACCTTGCTCGGCTTCATGGGTGGACCACCAATAGCCGCCGTTGCCTACAAGTTCAAAAACACCATCTATATTAGCAGCCCCGGCTGGCATAGCCGCAAAGCCAAAAGCATCTTCTCCGTTGCCTGAAACTCCATTATACTCGTTCCAACCGCTTTTTATTTTTAAGTATCTCCCAGCGCAATCTTCACAGGATTTGTGCGCTTCTACATAATATATCAAATTTGAAAAATCATTATCCGTTGGGATATGCCAACCAGTAGGGCAAATGCCATTATGATTCGCAGTGATTCGCCCTGAGCAAGTAGTTGAATTGCAAGAAGAGGACAAATCCATTGCCATTGCCCAGTTGTAAAGCCTGCCGAATTTGGCGCAGTCGGCTTCGCTGTTGCCGTAGCATTTGCTGTCTGGCATATAAAGTTTAAGGTTCTCCGCCATCCAGGTTTGATCTCCTATAACTATGGTTTTATAGGTGTTGCCGCCAGCATCGGTAACATATTCATAATTTTTTACAGTGCCATTGGAGCAGTATTGCGTTGCTGGATTGTATGCGCCGCAACCAGAGCCGTTGCCTGCATACTCCTTGCTGTTCGGGTCATCTGGGTTGTTGAATTCCGTATCCGCGCAGGATATAAAGAGAAACATTATTCCAAAAAGAAAAAATCTTAAAACCATATATGCACTCCTATTCCTGTAGCCAAAAGCGCTCCGCCAATGATATAAAACATATTCCTCTGACTCTGCGCTTTTTCCACCTTTTCCCGAGCATCTGTATAATAATCGGGAGTTTTACCTCTTTCGTTGTATTTACTGTACTCACTCTTCACCGTTTCGTTTTTCAAAATTCCAGCGACAATAAACCCCGCCCCCGCCAAATCCAACGCAACGGCAGTTGCAAAAATTGCTTTGCTGGGTTTCATTTTATACGCATATTCCACTTTTTCGTTGTATTTTAAATCCACATATACGGTTTCCTTGTTTTCGCCTATCTCTATTTTTGAGCATATAGGCACGGAACCGTTGAAAGGAGTTCTGCCCCTCTCCTTGCCATTTACAAAAACAGGCTGATCTTCCGTGGATTTGCCATCTAGCTTAGTTCTATAAGCTATCAAAGTCAAATCGCCTTTTTTCAACACTATTTTGCCAGCTAAGTCATAAACCTCGTGCCCACCCTCATTTACGTCTTTCTCAAATCTTACATCCTCATAACATTCGTGATCCAGCCCAAATTTATAAAACACGTTCGGGTAAAGCATTATCCTTTCTTCCAAAGAATATGGCTTGTCGTTTATGGACAGGTTCCACGGCCTGTCTTTGCCTATGCCGTCCAAATAAGCGGGCTTTATCTCCAATTCTCCAATATATCGCTTTAGCTTTATGTTTATGTTTTGATTTCTCTGCGTTATGGAAACCGTTATATCCTCTGTTTTATATTGATCCAAACTCGCTGTTATGTGCACGCTGTCTTGAATGAATTCTTTGGTGCATGGTGTTTGCGCGCAATTGGGATCGGTCACTCCGTTGAATTTCAAATCCGCACCGGATGGTTCCGAGTTTATATTCACCACATATACCAATATTTTTTTGAATAATGCAGGCGCTTCCTCATCTATAACGGCTCGCAAGCCATGCAAAGACACAGAATTGCCAGTGAACGAACCTATCAAGTTCCCGCTTTTGCTGTTGTAGAGAGCTGTATTGATGGTAAAATTTCCGCCAAAACGCCCTATATGCGCTTGCGCTACATAGTCCGCATTAACCTTCCTGCCCACGTCCGCAAGGCAACCAGACTCCCTGCATACCTTCTCCGCATTCTCCTGCGAACCTAAAAAAGCAACTATGCTCTCCGTGCTCATAATCCCATAGTGCTGTTTTGGCAAAATATGGGCAGCCACTTCGCGAAGCCTGTCGGTTAGGTGGTTCAATTCGGAAAAACCTATGGAATCGCGATCGTCCACGGTGTTGATTATAGCAACCCTCTCCTGCTGTTGTGCATAGGTAGCTATGGCAAAAAATAATAGCAGAATGAAAAACGGTTTATTCATTTGTCTCCGTCAGTTTAAGAATTAGGGCGCATTATTGGCACAACTCTTTTGTAATTAAAAGTCATAGCTGGGTATAAAATATAGAAATAATTTACATATTTGTCAAGGGGTTTTCTTCAAGTTCGCAAAATATTTTCCAGGAGTGGAAGTTATAGCAGCCAAAGCCTCATCGTGGGTAAATGCTTTTGGATAACGCCTAAACAATGTTTTCACATGTTCCATCAAGTCAAGAGAACTCGCGGAAGCAAGGCTGTCCGTGCCTATGCAGATATCAACGCCGCTGCTCTTCCACATTTCAAAATCTGGGTCTTTGTGCCCAAACCACTCATGGCTTTGCGGGCAATGCACAAGAGCAATATCGTTCTTTGCCATAAAAGCCAAATCGCTTTCTGTCAAAAAATTTCCGTGAATTATAAATCCTTTTTTTACAAGCTCAAGCTCGCCGTCAAAAATTTTCAAAAAATCGCTGAACCTATCGCTCTCATCAAACTCCGCCAAATGAATGCTCCAGGGAATGCCAGCTTCGCGGCATTGCCTCACCGCCAACTTAACAAGTTCCGGCGGAGTAGCATAAATTGAGTGAGGCGTACAAGGAAAAGGCAAAGGTTCTTTTATAACCTCGTGCATAGAATACAATTCCAAAAATTCTGTAAATCCTGCAAATTCTGAGAATTCTGGTTCAGACAGCTTATTCCCCACATCGTAAACAACCGCCGTCCCAGCGGCTTTGCAAAGTTCCAAGCCTTTTATGTAACTCGCCTGATAATCTGCCTTTGTCCAGGTTTCAACCTGTTTGCGAAGTTCAGCGAGCCACTCAAAAAATGGTTTATTGCGTGGAAGTTTGCCTGCCAAATTTGTCAACTCCAAATGGCAGTGCGCATTTATGAATTGCATCCGTTTTTTCTTAACCCTTTATTTCCTTGACTACAATCACGCCGCTTTTGTCTATGCGCGGATATGCGCGGATTCCTTCGCCGCCTTTGCCTTTGTCCAGCACTTTTATCAATTTGCCTTCTAAGGAATAGAAATGGAGTTCCCAGGGTTCGTTTGGAGAATTGAAGTAGCCGCTGTTTTTCTGTATGCGGTCTCGGTAGCTGCGTTCTGAATCGTCCCCTTTTGCCACTTTAAGGGAAACATCTTTCAAACTCCAGTTCGTGGGGTTGCCGCCCATGTCAAAAGATAAAAGAGCCGCTGCATCATCGGCTTCTTTCATAGTGAAATTCCAGCTGTAATCTTGCCAGTCTGTGCTAAGGTCTATTATTCTGCCGTTTGCATAAGGCAAATATTTGGTGCTGTTTTTCTTTATATTCACATTCAAGGTTCTGGGAACATCGGCCTTAGCCTTCATCTCAAAAACATAAGACTCGCCAGCTTTTAAAGAGACGTCGCTGCAAAACTGCAAAGACCAGCCTTCTTTGCCAGGGTCATGGATTTCAAAATCCAATTCCCCATCTTTATCTTTCGCTGAAAATTTGCCAGCGCCATTCTCCACCCTCCAGCCTTTTAAGCCTTTGGCAAAATCGCCATTTTCAATCAGATTTTTCTCTTTGGCAGATTCTTTTTTTGCGGACTCTTTCATTTCACCACCCTCATTTTGTGCACAACAAACCTTTAAGCTCAGAAATTCTCTGCCTTGCGTGTTTAACAGCGGAATTCATTGCCGCTTCCTGAGAAGCGAAATAGTAGCGGCGCGGATTTGCAAATGCAAAAAAATCGCTCTCCTGAGTGTCTCCGGTTATAGCTTCGGAAACCGGCGTTGTCCCTTCCGTTTCGCGGAATACGGGGGCACTTGTTTCCATGCCGCCCTGAGGTATCAAAAGATAATTGAGCCTGTATTTCCATTGGTAAACGAGCTGAACCTTGGCATTCCAAATTTTCACGTGCTCGCTCTTATTGGTGCCAGAAATGTTTTTTAAGTATTCCGTGCGCCCCTCTGGAATGGCGGTAACGCTAGCCGCATCTGGCAAGCTCACTATGCAACGCGCAAGCGTGTCCACGCGGAGCGCGGTGTATTGGGCTGGCAAACCGTCAACGCTTATTTTAACGGATTTGCTGTTTTTATTTACGTTTTGCGCAAAGCAAAGAGTGCCCGCACAGAGAATAACCATTAAAATCCTGATTTTTGCCATAAGTAGAATATAGTAAATGTAACCCCTTTTTATAAATCCCTAACCTTGTCCGCGTAATTCCTGCCCACAGGCACTATCGTTTTTGCGGAATCGTTTAAAACAACCGACAATTTCCCTGGGAATTGCCTTCTAATCTCGGATATTCGGTTAACCGCGAGCAAATTCGCGCGATGAACCCTTATAAAAGCCTCTGGGTCTAGCTTGCTCTCCAAATCCACTATAGGGGTATCTATTATATAACGGTTGTCGTTTGTGTAAACCGCAGTGTATTTTTCATCGCTTTCAAAACGCACTATGTCCGCTGTGTTTATCAGCAAGGTGCGGTCGCCTACCCTAACCTGCAACCTTTGCAGGTATTTATCGCTTTTGTTCCCTATTAAATCTCTCAGTTTTTTATAAAGGTCATCTATCCCGCTGTCGTGTTTATTTGAATTTTCAAAAGCCGCGAGCTTTTCCAGCGTTTGCGTGAGCCTATCCTGTTCCACGGGCTTTAGCAGGTAATCTATGGCATTTTTTTTAAAGGCTTCTATGGCATATTTGTCAAAAGCGGTCACAAAGATTATGTAAGGGATATCCTCTTTTGGAATTTTCTCCAAATCCTCTATAAACTCAAAACCGCCCTTGCCAGGCATCTGAATATCAAGAAAAACCGCAAAAGGCTTGCTTTCCATTATTTTTTCCAAGGCTTTGTCTGAGCCATCTGCTTCATCTATTTCCAAATTCTTGCCGCTCTCCAAAAGCAGTTTGCGCATCCTAATCCGCGCAAGCGGTTCATCATCTACTACCAAAACTTTCATGGTTTTCATGGCGGTAAATGTAGAAAAATGCACAAAAAACTAAAAAATTGCACAAATATCATTTTTTTGAATTTTTTTTGGCTTTACCTTCGTCTAATAGTACATGAAAACACACATTTTTTTATTTTTCGGTTTTTTGCTCGCTCATACCCCCTGTTTTGCACAAGAAAACGGGTTTTCTTATTGGTGGCAGAGCGACGGTTTAATAGATTACCAGCAAATGGAGGAACTGGACGCCCTAAGCGGGGACGTTGAGCTATGGTGCGCATTGGCGGAGCTTTATGTTGGCAGGGAGCTGGCAGAAGCTGCGGAATGTGTTTTTTTTGAAGAGCCAAAAAAGAAGGGTAAAAAAATATGGAAACTGAATCTGAGCGGAGGCGCAAATTTGGACTCCAACGGGAATATGAAAAACAGGTTTGCAAAAGCGAGCGGCAAGGCATGGGATTTTTCTGCCGAAGCAAGGGTTAAAGAAGACGATGATGTAAAAGGATACGCCGCTTTTAGGCACGGAATTTTTTACGCAAAGGGTGGGGATTTAACGAGCAAGCACAGGGGTGTGCTATCGGAAGTGAATTTAAGCGATTTGCGTATTGGCGGTGAGTGGCTTTTTAGGGAAGAGAGGGATTCGTCTTGGATTTATGGGAAGTTCAGCAAAAATTTTTGGGAAAAGAGGATTTACGCTGGTGGTAATTTTCGCATGGTTGCCCCGTATTTTGGCGGGAACAGGCTTTGGAACAGAACTTGGCAAGGGGTGAGGTTTTGGGATTGGAATTTAAGAGCAACGGAGATTGCGGTTGTGAAAGAATATGAGAATACCCTAGATTTTATATGGCTCGCGGAGCGGAAGCGAAGCGGCGCAAGGCTTGCCTTTGAACGCGACAGGAACAAGAGCAGAATTTCCGCGGGGTTCACTCCTGTTGCCAAAGGCTCGGATAGTTTGTGGGCAAGGGCGGAGCATCCTCTGCGCTTGCGGCTTGGCTGGGATAAAAAAATGCAAAACGCCAGAATTTCACATTCGCTTTTGCTCAAAGAGAATTGGAAGCTGGGAAAGCCGCTGGACTTTAGGAGCGAGAGCAAAATAAAATTGCCGCTTGCCTATTCGCCACTTTTAACTCTGAGATGGACAGCCTATATCTATAAAAACAAGAGAATAGATTTAAGGCAATTTTATGTGGAAAGCGGTTTGAGTTTTTAATTTTTTCTATATTAAAAGAAAAGGGAAGGAGTTATTATGACTACGAATAAAGGACAAGCGGTAGTGAAAGCGACAGAGAGCGTTCTTAAAAGTTTGGTAACCGTTGGCACAATAGCCGGCGCGTTTTTGGCTCTGATAAATATTGCAAAAAAGGGAAGATAAATTTATCCAGCCGCGTATTCCTTTATCTTTCCCAAAAATTGGAGTGCCTGGATTGGGGTCATTTCATCGGGGTTTGCCGCTCTCAGTTCTTTTAACAAGAGTTCTGCGTTTTCGCTGAGTGGCAGCGGCTCAAAAAAAGATAGCTGCGTTTCTTTTTGCTTGTGCGCCTTGTCGCTTGGGTCTATCTTCTCTTTTTCTAATCTCAGCAAAATTCGCTTTGCCCTGCGGACAACGTCTTCGGGAACGCCAGCCATTTCTGCAACGTGAATGCCATAACTGGAATCGCAAGCACCTTCCAAAATTTTTCTCAAAAACAGAAGTTTGCCGTTGCTCTCCTTCACCGAAATCTGAAAATTTTTTGCGTGTTCTAAATTTTCTATCAAATCCGTAAGCTCGTGGTAATGCGTTGCAAAAATTGTCTTTGCCGCCTTTTCAGGAACATCGTGCAAAAATTCCGTTATTGCCCAAGCTATGGACAAGCCGTCAAAGGTGCTAGTGCCCCGCCCTATCTCGTCTAAAAGGACCAAACTCTTTGGCGTGGCATTTTGCAAAATATTCGCCGTCTCCGTCATTTCCAGCATAAAGGTTGAAAGACCCCTTGCAAGGCGGTCGCTTGCGCCAACCCTGGTGAAAATTTTATCCACAATGCCTATCTCCGCAACGTCCGCTGGCACATAAGAACCTATTTGGGCAAGCAGGGTTATCAAAGCGGTCTGCCGCAAATATGTGGACTTACCCGCCATATTCGGACCTGTTATGAGCATAAAGCGAGTTTCGCTATTTGAAATGTCTATCTCGTTTGGGATAAATTTAATATCGGGCTGAGTGGAAAGAACCGGATGCCTGCCACCTGTTATCTTTATTCTATCGCCATTGTTCACCACTGGCTTTGTCAAACCATATCTGCGCGCCGCAAGAGCAAAAGAGGAAATGGAATCCAGCTCCGCCACGCCATTCGCCACTATTTGCAAATCCGCCCGCCACTCGTGCACCTTGTCTCGCAACTCGCAAAATACCTTGTATTCCTTTTCAAATAGACGAACTTCCGCATTTAAAATAAAAGTTTCCACATCTTTCATCTCCGGCGTTATATAACGCTCGCCTGTGGATAGCGTTTGTTTGCGAATGTATTCAGCGGGAACTTTTTTGTGCGAATGGCTAGACGTTATCTCTATGTAATAGCCAAAAACCTTGTTATAGCCAACCTTGAGCGATGGTATTCCAAGCCTCTCCTTTTCACATGTTTCTAAATTTGCAATCCAATCCTTTTTTTTCTGAATTTCCCTTCTGAAATTCTCAATCTCCTCGCTCGCGCTCTGACGGATTAAATTCCCCTCTCTAATGGTGAGCGGCAACTCGTCTTTTAGCAAAGCGCAAATTTTTTGCCCCTTGCCTTTTGCAAGCGTTAAATTATTTGCAATCTCGGCAAACTTTTTCCCTTTCAATTTTTGCAGTATTCCAATTATCAATTCCGCTTGCAAAAGCGATTTGCCCAAACTCTGCACATCGCGGGCATTTGCCCTCCCGCTCCCAATGCGCCCCATAGCCCGTTCCATATCCAAAATAGGTTTCATAGCCTCCGCCGCTTCGTCAAGAAACAAAGGATTGCCAACCAACTCCTCAACGCAAGAGAGCCTGTCGGCTATGCTTTCAAGGGAAACAAGGGGGTGAGAAATCCACTCCCTTAAACACCTCGCGCCCATCGCGGTTTTTGTGAAATCCATAACGGAGAGCAAAGTGGAATTTGAATCCTCTGGGTGCAACGAGGCGGTAAGTTCCAAGTTGCGCTGCGTTGCGGGGTCAAGCGCCATATAGTCGCTCCAGGGAATGGAGTCTATTTTTATTATGTGGCTGAGTCCTGATTTTTTTTGCTCCAAGAGATAGAAAAGCAATGCACCTGCGGTTTTTATCAAAAAATCATCTTGCAAATCAAAATTGCTGAAATGGTTTTTCAAAACTTTTTTGCAAAAATCGGCTTCAAATTGCTGCTCCGGTATTTCCGTCCACATAATTTTATTTTGGCTCGCAATGCTCTGAATGCCATCGAGCTGCTCCCCACTCTGCGTTAAAATTTCCTTTGGGCTTCTCCTCTCTATTTCGCTCTCCACATTTGCTATAGAAGACTCGCCAACCGCAAAATATCCCGTGCTTATATCCGCTATGGCAAGGACTGCCCCATTTTTGCTCTTTAAAAACGCGCATATATAAGATGACTGCTTTGCATCCAAATTGCTTTCTGAAAAACTGGTCCCAGCGGAGATAACCTCTATTACATCTCTTTTCACTATGCCCTTGGCGAGTTTAGGGTCTTCCATTTGTTCGCATATCGCAACGCGGTAACCTGCCGCAAGCATTTTTGGTATGTATCTCTCTGCGGCGTGGTGAGGGAAACCGCAAAGTGCCTGTTCCTTTGCCCCGCCGTTGTTGCGGCTTGTGAGCGTTATCCCCAAAATTTTTGATGCCACAATGGCATCGCTTTCAAAAAGCTCGTAAAAATCTCCCATTCTAAAAAACAAAATACAGCCGGAATGGGCTGCCTTTATATCGTTGTATTGTTTCATCAAAGGGGTCATTTTTTACTCGCCTTCTTTATTTTTGTTTCAATAATTTTTGCTAATATATCCTTTGCTGAAACTTCATACTTGTTAAATTCGCTAATATTGTCATTTGTAATATGTATTTGACCCTCTATTATTTTACTCCCTTTACTTCCTCTGTGTTGATTAGAGAAAAATTTACTTTTCAAAGCATCTTTCGATGGTAAAATCCAATATCTTATTTTATCTCTCCAAACAGCAACCCATATAAAAACATCGCAACATCCTGGTTTTAATTGTTGAAAATTCATATCAAATGGTAATTTTGATTTTGAATCCAATGCTTTTATATATAATGACTCATCACTATAAGAATCAACTGCTCGCGAAGCTTTAACTTCTATTTTTATTCCTTCGTACCAAAAATCATATTCTCCTGAATAATTTTTATCCAATTTTTTGTTGGGTCTTTTTAAATCTTGAACTAACTCGTTAAGATGATTTTGTGCCCAAGTTTCACCAAATCCACGAGGAGCAGAAATTTCAAATAAATGTAAATATTTGTTTCTAGCCAAATATTCATTTCTTATATCAAAATAGTCATCAAGGCTTATAATTTTCGTGGCAAGCAAATGTGATATTACATACTCAAATTTATTAAAAGGAAATACAGAGTATAAATTATCCAAATATTTATCAGACAAATTATAGCTTTTACTAATTTTCTTTGCGTAAAAATCAAGTTTTTTCTTTAAAATATCCATACTGTACTTATCGCTCTATTAACAAAATCTCTTTAGAATTTAAATTAAATATATTAAAAATAATATTCTCTATATCTTTCATTAAAGATATATTTTTAGATACTAAAATTTTATCTACAATTTTCATAATTTCTTTTTCTTGAGAATTTGTCAAAACAGGAAACGGCAGTTGCAATAAATTCCCTTTAAGAATTTTTATCTCGTTAAACTTTTTTCTGTATATATACTGAAAAAGTTTTGAATTTAAAAAAGCTAAAGCGGATTTTATAGAGTAATTCTCTACTTGTGGGATTAAAATGTTTGCACTATTTAACATAAGATTCTGTCCATTATCATAAGCAAATACCAATTTGTTAGATATAAACTTATAAACCAATTTTTCTTTGGCTCTATAAATACTCTCATTTGCAACTTGTTGAAAATTTTCCCGCTTATAATCTATATATTTATTTGAATTTTTAAGAAAATATGTAGAAATTTCTTTTCCTGTGTATATCTTTTCTTTTCCTACAGGATTGCTAGAAATATATTTTTTGTTGTTTCCCGTGACAATTCCTAGTCCCCAAATACTATTTACAAGTGTATTGTGCGGTTTGGAAAATATCTTTTTCAAAAGATCATATTCAATATGATTTGCATCTGTGAAATTAAAATTTATATTTTTACAAAAAATATTTTGCTCAACAATTTCTTCAATATTATTTTTAATTATTTTTACCTTACTACAATTTGTTTTGGGTGTTAATAATAAAGAAACAACATCAGTTAAAACTCCGTTAAATGCCTTACCTAAAAACTGAATTTCTTTTATATTAAAATTGTTTAAAATAAACTCGCGAATATCTTTATGAACTGCAACGTTTAGAATTGAAATAGGCAATACAAAAAAACATATCCCATTTTTATTCAGAAACTCTTTTGATTTTGTAATGAAGTAAGAATAAGCCTCATTAGATTGTACGTTTGTGAATAGACATTTATAATCACTAGACAGTAAAGAACCCCAAGGTGGATTTGTGGTGATAATATCAAAATCATTTTTTATTTCAGAATGTATGTTGTGAAAAACAGCATTCAGTGATAGAAAATCCGTACAGAATATATTAGGGTTAAATTCTATATCTTTATATTTTAGAATTAAGTTTATTTTCGCAATGAAGCAAGCAATTGGATCTTTGTCAATTCCATAAATATTGTTGGGATTCTCCACTTTATTTGCAAAATACATCAAAAAACTGCCTGTTCCGCAACACGGGTCTAAAATTTTATAATCGCTAGATAATTTTAAATTCTCAATTATTTCCACAATATGCGGCGGAGTATAATAAGAGCCGATTTTATTTTTATCGCCCTCTTTGAGCAAATTTTGATATAAAATTCCTAAGATATCTTTTTCATCTATTGGGATTTTGAAATTGATTATATTTTCATCAAGTTCTGTTTTTTGATTTTCTAAAATATTTTGCAAATATTTATTTTCTGCTAAATTATTTTTACTTAGCATATTTTCCTTTTTCAATAAATTTATAGCAATATTGTATATGGCATCTTTTATATTTACATTGTTATTTCTAATATACTCTATTAAATTTTCTATCAATTGTAAATTATTTTGATTATTTATGTATTCAAATGGTATAATATTTTTCTGCGAAAATCTCTTGTTCGCCCGCTTTGATAAACGAACGGCAATATCATTTTTTGAATGAATGCCTAACCTATTCCAGTTACGGGCAGTCGCAGAAGAAACAAGAATATTTTGCAACGTCATCTCTATTCCCCTGCTTCAAGCGGTATTTCCAATTGTTTGGTGGACTCTTGCAAAGGAATCTGTTCGGGCATTTGTTTTTGAATGGGATATTGCGGAATTAAAAAATCGCTATTGAGAATATCGCTGAATTCCGTTAAGCGAGGCAAATCGTCTGGAATGCGGTTTATGCCAAAGTATTTTAAAAATTCCTCTGTGGTTATGTATGTGTATGGGTTGCCAACGGTGTCTGCTCTATGCCCAAGCGTTATGAATTTTTTGTCCAAGAGGTTGTGCAGAGGAGCATCGCACATAACGCCGCGAATGGCCTCTATGCCCGCTTTTGTTATGGGTTGTTTGTAAGCTATTATAGAAAGAGTTTCCAACGCGGCAAGCGAGAGTTTGCGGGGGTTGCTATCCGGGAAAAGTTTGCGGATATATGGGTAATACACGTTTTTTGTGCGAAAGCGATAGCCGCTGGCAACTTCCACAATTTCAAAAGGCGATTTGATTTTTGCGAGCTGCTCATTTGCGTGCCGAAGCGCGCCGGAAACCTGCGCTTGGTCTAAAAAATCGCCCAAAATCTCTTTCAGTTTTTTTAACGTGACAACTTCCGTTGATGCAAACACCAATGCCTGAATTATGCAAGAGAGTTCCTCTACGCTTTCAATAGGGGGTAACTCGCCAGCAACAGATTCCTGCTCTTCTTGTATCTCTTCGCTCATAAGCTAGTCCCTAAATATAGCCCTATCCTGCATCCACAAATCCATCAACACCAATGCCGCCATGCTTTCCACTATCACTGGAGCGCGTAGGGCAACGCAAGGGTCGTGCCTGCCTTTTACTGAGATTTCGCCAACTTTGCCGTTTTTGTTTTTCGCTTTTTGCAACTGCAAAATAGACGGCGTTGGCTTAAAGGCTATTCTGCAAAAAATATCCTCGCCGCTCGTTATGCCACCATAAGTACCGTCCGCAAATTTGTTATGCTCACTACCTGTCATTTTTGCCGCTTCAAAACCTTTGCCTATCTCAAATCCCCTTGTAGCGGGAATGCTCATCATAGCCATCGCCAAAAGAGCCTCTGTGCGGTCAAAAATCGGTTCGCCTAAATTCTTCGGCGGTTTTTTGATGTTCAAATTTATAACCCCGCCAATGCTATCTCCGTTTTTGCGGGCTGTCTCTATCGCTTTTTCATCCAAGTTAAGCCATGCGTTAAATTCCGTTTTGCATTTTTCGTTTAAAATTTTTCTGGCTATGGAACCAGCGGCTACCCTGCCTACGGTTTCCCTTGCGGAACTTCTGCCGCCGCCTCGGTAATCCCTGAACCCGTATTTGGAATCGTAAACCTCGTCTGCGTGGCCAGGCCTGTACCAGTCTTTTATATGCTCGTAGTCTTCGCTGTGGTGGTCTGAGTTTTCCACAATCATGGATATGGGTGTTCCAGTTGTTTTGCCTTCAAAAACGCCGCTCAAAATTTTCACAAGGTCGCTCTCTTTGCGCTGCGTTGTCAAAGCGCTTTGCCCAGGTTTGCGGCGGTCCAAGAAAGTCTGTATGTATTCTTCGCTAATCGCAAAACCCGATGGGCAGCCATCAACAACCGCGCCAATAGCTTTCCCGTGAGATTCCCCCCATGTACTGACTGTGAACATTTTTCCAAAAATGCTAGACATCAGAAACCCGCATTAACTTCAAATGCCCAAAACCTCTGCTCCCTTTGTCCCGTTCTTAAACCCCTTTCCTCCGCGTAAGAAGAAAATCTGGTTTCTATAACCGTAAATTTCAACGCTCCCGTTGCCGCCCAATAGCCGCCTTCGAGCCCAAAGCCCAAAGAGCCGCGCAACAAATCTCCGCCGCTGCCAAAATCTATGCCAGCTAATGAACCTATTCCCAAGCCGATCAATCCAAAATCATTTCCACCAGCGATATAACCCACCGCGCCAAAAGCCGCGCCGCCAACAGCACCGAACAACGCACGCCACAAAAGCGGCAGATTTTTAGTTGGAGACGGCAAAATCACCTGGTCAATTTCCGCGCCTATATTCAGATGCGAAAAAAACATATCACCCAAAGTGCCATCTATAATATCATCATAATCCGCAGCAAAATTAACCTTGCGCCCCCACCAATCGTTGCTCTGCAAAATCATAGGGCTATATGCCACTCCAATAGTTAAATTCGGGGTTATGGACTCCCCTGCCAAATTGCTGAAAAACACATTGCGGAGCGAAGTTCCAAGCCTCACTTCTCGATTCAGTTGGTAAAGAGCACCAAAGTCAAAGCCAAAATTTATATCACCAAATATTTTACCAACATCAGTGTACTCATCTCTAATATCGTCTAAACGGTCCATTAAAGTATCTAAGGATTCTCTGTAATTGATGGTGATAAATTCATAACTAGGTGTCCTAGCTCTTTTGACTGTCTTTAACCCCACGCCAACAGACCAATTATCCACAGGCGAAAAAGCCATCGCTGTTTGCACAACAGCATCAACTTGAACAGGCTCATAGCCAAAATAAGGCATATAAATGCCAGACTCTATCCACGGAGCAACGCTTGTATTCATCCAAATAGAAAAACCAAAATTATGCATGGCAAATTCCAAAAAACTTACCTGCACGCCTATCTCAATTGGCTGGCGATCAATTTTAGCCAAGCTATCTGCCAAGTCTTTATGAGCCTTCAAAGAATCCGACATATCCGATAGTTTATCCGGGAATATGTCCATAATATCTGGGCACCATTCAATATTTCCAAAATTAAAATAACCAAAATCAAAAAGCAGAGTGCTTTTTATAGCATTGCCAAGGGTTATTTTTCTCGATGTTCCGCAAACACTTTGCACATAAGCAATCTCGCTCGCAGGGAGCAACACAGAAACACCCGCCAACTTAAATTCAAATCTCTGCCTGGGCAAATAACCCATGTCTGGATTTTCTTCAAAATTTCCAAAGCGGTTTATCAAGTTCAAGCCAGCTGGGTTGTAATAAAGAGCGTCTTTGTTATCAGCAACCGCAACAAAAGCTCCGCCCATGCCACGTACTCTAGTCGAGTTGTACTGCGGACCTTTTGCAGCGTCAATAAGAGCAAAGCTACAGAGTAGTATAAAAATTGATTTATTTAATAATGAATTTTTCAATTAAAACTCCTGTTTTATTATCTTAAACATGCTGTGCCCGTGCAGCTTTTGCAACTACTGTGAACCCGTGTTTCTCGGTCTTCATCACGAGCCAATTCCCTTTTCAACCAGTATCTCACAAATTTATCTTCATTATAATTTGACCAGCAACCTCCTATGAGCACTCTTCTTTGCGCAAGGCTGATTTTCGGTGGGCACATCGTATCTTGCGCCACCCTGAGTTTATCTTCGCGATTGCTGGAAGTCCAATAACCTGGCCTTTGCGTAAATTTTATCACGGTTACATAACCATCATCGTCTGGGATCAAAGGAGCACAAGCGGTGCCTTCGGGATTATTGGATATTATGCACTTGGAAGCCGAGTTGCTTATTTTTATTTTTATGGGCATATCATCATCTCTGCTATCTGTCATGCCATGCTTACCCATCATAAAACCGTCATCGGCATAATACGGTTTGGCTGGGTCAACGGACGTCAATCTGGCATTGCCATTTACAAGCCCGTCTCCATCGTTGTCTTGCCCATCCATAATATCTTCGCCTATGCAGCCATCGCCGTCTTCGTCTATATGCGTTCCCACTTTGTAGAACTTGGAAAAATCTCTATATGTTCCCATTTCGCCTTCAAAGCCAAATGGCACATCACCGCTGCCCCTATCTTTAAATCCACCCATCACAGATAGCAAATCATATATGCCTTCGTTAAATTCATCCATCTTGTCATTAAAGCTCTGTATATCCGCTGGCAGTTCCGTTCCATGATCCCTTATCTGATTTATAAAAAAAGAATCCAATTGCATATCTTCTAAAATCTGATTGACATCCACTTCAAACTCTCCATTCTCATTAACGGCAAGATTTATGGATAAATCAAAAGAAGGAGACCGTGTTGTGTCGCAGCCCCAATTAAACCATGCTTGGCGGTTTGTGAGTGCACCTGGGTAATATCTACTGCAATCCGTTTCGTCCGCTGGGCATCTCTTTGCTATGCAACCATCTCCGTTTGTGTCCAGAGACTTCAAAATTGTTTCCGCTACGGTAGTTATCAATAAACCTATTGTGTAAGTATTATAGGTATATTCACGGTCGCTTAATGGAACACCTGAACAATTATTCCCGCCATTGCAATATGTTTTTCTGAAATTCTTGAGTTTCTGAAAAAGGGGTATCACGTAAGTTTTGTTTTGCTCTTCGGAAGCATCACTAACTTCGATGCTATCCATATTAAAGCCATTGGCATCCACTGCCCTTCTCCAAGAGATAGAATCCATAGTTCTGACAAATGTAGTATCAAAGCCGCTGAGGCTTCTTTTATGATAATCATAATGAAGGGTCATGCTATCGCGATGTTCCAATTCGTGCAATGCTGGAGAAATAAATCTCATGCCTTGGTAAAATTTGTTCTGCTCAGACGGAGAGCCATTCATAAAGGCTATTGAATCTGTTCCTGTATTAACATAGGCAAACACATCAAAGGGGTTAATGCCTTTCATCCATAAACCCGCCTTTGCCATTCCAAAATAACCTGCGGAGGCAGTTGGATCTAAGCTCACTATTTTTGAATAAAAACCGTGAGCTTTGGCATATTCACCGCTTCTAAATGCGTTTTCCGCATCCAAGCGCAAACATTTTATATCGCTGCCACAATTGCTATTGCCAGGGCTACCGAATAAATTTTCGCTACAAGCCGTCAGAACAAGTAGCATAGCGCAGCACAATAAACAAATTGCTATTATATATTGCCTTTTCATAGGGAATGAATGTAGAAAATTAAATCCTCTGCTAACCGCTCAATATCTTTTTCCCTATGCGCCGCGCTTATATTTATCCTTAGCCGTGCCATGCCTTTAGGCACGGTTGGGGGGCAAATGCAGGCTGTGCAAAAACCTTTTTCTAGCAAAAATTCCTTGCATTTTTGAGTACGCTCTACCGTACCTAGCAAGACAGGCACAATTTGGGTTTCGCTCTTCATGCAATCAATGCCTGCTTCCGTGATTTTCCGCCTAAAATCCGCAGACATTTTTAACACGCTTTCCCTGCGAAAATTGTCCCTTGTGGATACCTCAACGGCTTTCTGCATTGCAACCACCGCGCCTGGCGAAATAGCCGTGGAATAAATAAAACTACGGGCTTTGTTTATGAGATAATCTATCAGCAGCTTAGAGCCAAAAACGCAAGCTCCCATAGTTCCATAAGCCTTGCCAAATGTTGTGAGCGATAGATGAACTTTCTTTTCCAAACCAAGTTCCGCAATCAATCCTTTGCCACCAGGTCCCAGAACTCCATCGCTGTGAGCTTCGTCAACATAGAGCATTGCTCCATATTTCTCAGCTAAATCCGCATATTCCTTTAACGGCGCAATATCGCCATCCATGCTGTAAACCGCTTCAACGGCAATCAATTTCAAACCCTCTGCATTCACTTTTTGCAAAGCTTTTTCCAAATCGGCAGGGCTGTTGTGGCTAAAACGGTGGAGCTTGCCACCACCCATGGCATAGCCATCTATGATGCTAGCATGGTTTAGCTTGTCAAAAAACAAATGCGTCTCGGAATCGCACAAAGCGGATATTACTCCCAAATTTGCGCCATAACCGCAGTTGAAAATCAGAGCGGCTTCCGTACCCTTCCATTTAGCGAGCCATTTCTCGGTTTCTTCAAAAATTTGATTGTTGCCACCCAAAAGGCGGGAGCCTTTGCTGCCAGCTCCGTGCTTCACATAAGCATCTGCGGCTGCTTTCGCTATTTCAAAGTGATTTGCCAAACCCAAATAGTCGTTATTTGAAAAATCAATCCCCTGTGGCAGGCTCAAAGAGCGCAAAAGCCCCTGCTTTTGTTTTTCCGCAAGCTTACCCTCTATAATCTCTTCAAAACTGTGCTGCATAATGTTGTGCCAAAATATAGTAAACAGACTTTACTATATTGTTTTTAAAATGAGGAGACTCCAATATGCATCTCAAATATAAGGTTCCTTTGTTCTTGTTTTCAGCTTTCTTAATAGCTATAGGTGTGCTTATAACGGTTATCCTTGTTTATTCATCGCATAGGGATTACAGAACCGAGATAATGATAGAATCCGCAAAAAACAAAGCTCAGGTTGTAGGCGGCTTTATGAGCGCAAGGGTTGAGGAACTCAAAAAATTGGAACACTTCCTAGTCCTTGAAAAGCATTTAAGCGATAAGGAAAAGCTAGACACGCTTCATAGACACATGCGCAACTTTCTCATCGAGGACTCCGATACAAGATTGATTTCGGATCTTTATTTAGCCTTTGAAAGAGGAGCTTTTTTTAGCCCTGAGGCAACTAAGGAAGGATTTTATTATAGCATCGATTACTTTCGCTCCGCCGAAACAGGCGAGTTGAAATTATCGGATATACCTTCCGAGACTTATAACGAAAGCGACGACTGGTACAATGCGCCAAAGAAAACAGGCAAGGTGCATTTGACTGAGCCTTATAAATGGAAATATCCTGGTGAAGACAAGGAACGCCTGATGATAACTATAAGTTACCCCGTTTTCTTAGACGGAAAGTTTGCCGGGGCAATAGGAATGGATATGGAATTGGGAGCGCTGCAAAGAGTTTTCTTTGACAATTTGACCGACAAAAAAACAGGCATATATTTGAGCCTAATCTCGCATGGGGGGTTGAGGGTCACGCATCCAAACGAAAGATTATGGCTTACGGAAATAGGCGGCGATCTGTCTAAAGAGGAGCAGAAAGAGTTAATAGAATCCATAAGCAACGGGAAGGAATACTCAATGATAACGGATAATTTGCTGACGAACAAAAAGTCCGTTGTGTCTTTTGTCCCATTGAAACCGGACTGGCTCGATTTGCCTTGGTCGGTTATGATGGTTGTTCCTCTGGAAGTAAAGGCGAAGGACATCGAAAATTACCCATTGTGGATCCTTCAACGGCAAATGCCGCACCAGGCGGAATGAGCAGATAAACAGGAGGCCGATATGCATCTTAAATATAAAGTTCCTTTGATCTTATTTTTGGTTTTGCTCGTAGTTACAGGCGTACTTATAACGGGTGCCTTTATTTATACATCGCATAGAGATGCCAGAACCGAGATAATGATAGAGTCCGCAAAAAACAAAGCTCAAGTTGTAGGTGGCTTTATGAGTGCCAGAGTTGAGGAACTCAGAAAATTGGAGCATTTTCTCATCCTTGAGAAACATTTAAATGATAAGGAAAAAATTAATATGTTTCATAAACATATGCATGATTTTCTTCTTGAAGACTCTGATCAAAAATTGATTTCGGATATTTATGTAGCTTTTGAAAGTGGAGCTTATTTTAGTGCTGAAGCAACGAAGGAAGGGCATTATTTTGCCATTGATTACTTCCGCTCAGAATCAGGCGATTTGAAATTGACAGATCTACCTTCTGAAACTTTTAACGAAAACGATGATTGGTACCTTGTGCCAAAGAAAACAGGCAAGGTGCATTTAATTGAGCCTTATAAGTGGAAATACGAAGGCGAAGAAACGGAACGTCCTATGATAACTATAAGTTACCCTATTTTCTTAGACGGAAAATTTGCCGGGGCAATAGGAATGGATATGGAATTGGGTGCGCTGCAAAGAGTTTTTTTTGACAGCTTGACAGACAAAAAAACAGGTATATATTTAAGCCTCATTTCGCATGAGGGTTTGAGGGCTACGCATCCAAACGAAAAATTGTGGCTTACGGAAATAGGCGGCGATCTGCCTAAAGAGGAACAGGACGATTTAAAAGAATCAATACGCAACGGGAAAGAGTACTCGATGATAACGGATAATTTGCTAACGAACAAAAAGTCCATTGTATCTTTTGTTCCATTGAAACCGGACTGGCTCGATTTGCCTTGGTCGGTGATGATGGTTGTTCCTTTGGAAGTAAAAGCTAAGGATATAGAAAATTATCCCCTGTGGATACTCCAACGGCAAATGCCATCCCAGGCAGGACAGTGAGAATAAATTTTCTATATTACCCCTATGGCAAAGGTTAAACTCACAAAAAACGCTTTAAAAGCAGAGCGGGACGCTCTGAAAAGGTTTCAACGCTATCTGCCCACTTTGCAACTGAAAAAGCAGCAGCTCCAAATGGAAATCAGGGGCTTGCAGGCAAGGGTTGAGGCAAAAAGAGCGGAAGAAGAAGCCCTATTAACCGATATGAGCAACTGGATAAAGCTGTTCGCCGAACCTATTGAATGGAGCAAATACATAAAAGTCGCAAAGGTGTGCCTGGGCGAAGGAAACATCGCCGGAGTTGCAATTCCCGTTTTTGAAAAAGTGATCTTTGAACGCAATATCCCCGATTTATTCGACACTCCTGTGTGGATAGATTCCGGTATGCGCGCTTTGGAGAGCCTTATTTCCCTGCGCTTGGAGCGCAGGGTTATAGAAGAGCAGTTCCGCCTTTTGAGCGAAGAGCTTCGCACCACAAGCCAGAGGGTAAATTTATTTGAAAAAGTAAAAATACCAGAGGCAAAAGAGAATATCCGCGTTGTTCGTATATTCTTGGGCGACCAGCAGACAGCTGGCGTTGCAAGGTCTAAGATAGCGAAGAACAAAACAGTCGCAAAAAATGCAGCCGAAGCCGCTTAGTTTTCATTTGCATTTACTATATTTACTATAACGAATTTTTCTTATTGGAGATAAGTATGTCCAAACTTTTTATTGAGGACTTGAATTTGCAGGGCAAGCGTGCTTTTATTCGCGTGGACTTTAATGTTCCGCAAGACAAAACCACTGGCGAAATTACCAACACAAAACGCATAGAAGCTGCGCTCCCAACAATACGCTACGCGCTGGACAAAGGCGCTGCCGTTATCTTGGCTTCGCACCTCGGCAGGCCAGATGGCAAAGCAGTGGCAAAATACAGCTTAAAACCCGTTGCGGAAAAATTGAAGGAACTGCTCGGCAAACCGGTTAAATTCCTAAGCGATTGCGTAGGCCCAGATGTTGAAAAGGAATGCACGGCAGCAAAACCAGGCGACGTTATTTTGCTCGAAAACTTGCGCTTCCATTTGGAAGAAGAGGGCAAGGCAAAAGTCAAAAAACCAGACGGAACGGAAGAAAAGATTAAAGCCGACCCAGCAAAGGTAAAGGAATTCAGAACCTCTCTCTCAAAGCTCGCAGAAGTATATATAAACGATGCCTTTGGCACCGCTCACCGCGCCCACTCATCAATGCTAGGCGAAGGCTATGCGCAGAGAGCCAGCGGCTACCTTATGAAAAAAGAACTAGACGCCTTCTCCGCTGTGCTGGATAACCCCAAACGTCCGCTCCTCGCCATATTAGGCGGCGCAAAAGTCGCGGATAAAATTCAGCTCATCAACAACCTATTGGACAAAGCCGATAAAATAATCATAGGCGGCGGCATGGCATTCACATTCAAAAAAGTTATCAATAACTTAGCAATAGGAGCTTCCCTGTTCGATGAAGAAGGCGCGAAAATTGTACCGGACTTAATTGAAAAAGCCAAAAAGAACGGCAAAGAAATTATTTTGCCCGTGGACTATATTATAGCGGACAAATTCGCAGCAGATGCCGCGGTAAAAGAAGCAAGTGATTCCACCGGCATTCCAGACGGTTGGATGGGTTTAGACGTTGGAGCAAAATCTTCGGAACTTTTTGTAAAAGCCATTTTGGATTCCAAAACCATAGTTTGGAACGGGCCTGCCGGAGTATTTGAATTTGAGGCTTTTGAAAAAGCTACCAAAGCTATGGCAGACGCCATTGTCAAAGCTACGCAAGGCGGTGCAACCACCGTCATAGGCGGCGGAGACACTGCAACCGCAGCAAAAAAATATGGCGCCGATAAAAAGGTAACCCACACTTCCACAGGCGGTGGAGCCTCGTTGGAATTTTTGGAAGGCAAAGAACTCCCAGGCGTATCAGCTCTGTCAGACAAATAATGGCTGCCGCCAGCGGAGTGAATATGCTTAAAAAAGAAGACCGTATTTTAATTCGAACCTCGCTAGTAGAATACAGAAACCTTTTATTCAAGGCTTTTAAAGGCACTGAAGAAGAAAAATCCAAAATAGTGAGGATAAATAGACTGTTACAGAGTTGGAAAGCAACTTAGGGAAAATTTTATGCAGAAAAATAACGTCGCCAAGCGCGGCATTTTGGTCAGTAGCACACCTTATGATACCCGCATAGCTGTTTTGGATGGTGGAATTCTCACGGATTTATTGGTGGAAAATAGCACTTCCAACCGTACGCTGGGAAACATTTACAAAGGAGTTGTGCAGAGAGTTGTACCTGCGCTTCAAGCAGCATTCGTGAAAATAGGCATGGAAAAAGCGGGCTTTTTGCACATAAACGATGCCATAGACCGCGATGCGCTGCTCCGCAAAGAGTATGGCGAAGATGATTCTTCGCATACAATTGCCCCCAGCATCGAAAAAGTGCTTAAAGCAGGCGATGAAGTTATGGTACAGGTGATTAAAGAACCCATAAACACAAAGGGAGCAAGGCTCACAACGCATATAAGTTTTGCGGAGCGTTTTTTGGTTTGCATGCCGAACTCAAATTTTATAGGCATATCAAAAAAAGAGAGGGATTTTAACAAGCGCAAAATTTTTAAGCAACTGATTCGCGCACACAAAGCCCCCGACGTAGGCTATATTGTACGAACCCAGGCTCTGTTTGAGTCCGAACACGAAATTGTTAGGCAAATGCGAAAGCTGGAAGAGAAATGGGAAATAACAAAACATAATTTTAGAGAATTTGCGCCGGAGAGCTGCGTTTATCAAGAATCCAATTCCGTGGAGCAATCCATAAGGGAATACTTCAACGAACAGATGGAATATGTATATGTGGATAACGAAAACGAATACCAAAACATTCGCGAGTACTTAGGCGGTGCAAATCCCGAAAACCTGCAAAAGATAAAACTGTGGAAAGGGCACGAAAGCCTTTTTGAAGCCTTTGGAATAGAAGATGATTACGAAAAATCTCTTTCCACAAAGGTTTATTTGCCACGCGGCGCATATCTTATAATTGAGCAAACAGAAGCCTTGATGTCCATAGATGTAAACACAGGTTCAAGGGTGCATGGCAGCGACCAGAGCAAGATATTTTTGGAGACAAATTTGGATGCTGCGAGGGAAATAGCAAAGCAGCTCCGCTTGCGCGATGTAGGTGGCTTGGTGATAATAGATTTTATAGACATGGAATCCGATGAAGACAAGAACGCCATTGTTGATGAATTCAGAAAAGCCATTCGTTTTGACAGAACGCCGCTCAATTTTTCCGCTATTTCGCAGTTCGGTTTGATGGAAGTTAGCCGCAAGCGAGTCCGCACAAATTTGGCGAGCGAAAAGCACAGCAGTTGCCCGCTCTGCGGAGGTTCCGGCATAGTATTCAGCATGGAAGCTACTCTTTCCTTGATAGACCGCTACCTTGCGCGCATTGCAAAAAAGAGCAAACTGAGAAGTGTCCAGTTGGTTGTAGCTCCGCCGCTTGCCACGCTTTTGAGCGATGACTATGGCAGAATGTTCCACTATTTGGAACACAAACATTCGCTGAACATAGACCTTTTGGAAGCCGAGGAATATGCTGTTCACCAATTCTCCTTCATAAATCCAGATAATGAAGAGGATATAACGGAAAAGTTTGCATTTAATAGCTAAATGAACGCAAGCGAAATGACATGGGTCAGCGGATGGGCAAGCGACATTTCCATTTGGGAAGACGAAATTTACGACCGTTTTCCTCTCAGCCATAGATTTGTGGATTATTGGGACTTAGTTTCCGATAGTCCAGATAATTTTTGGGACAAAAATCCGAGAATTGCGGAAAGCCAAACCGTAGTTGGGTGGAGCATGGCAACCCTTGCCCTTTTGCGCAATTTGCATAAAAAGCCAGCGGAGCAAAAATGGATTTTGATTTGCCCCATAGCGGATTTTTGCAGCAAAGGCTGTTGGAAACCCTCCGCCGTTAGAGCAGCAACTCCGGCCAGCTTTGCCGCTTTGATGGGCGATGCGCCAAAAGAGGGAAGCGAAAGATGGGTGGAAAACGCCATGCGTTATTCACCTCAGCAATTAGCCGCCGGGCTTGACTATTTAATTGAGAAAAAAGCCGACTTTGCCAAAATTCCCAGCAACGGATTGAATATAGAGCTGATTTTTGGCAAAGAGGACCGTATTGTGCCTTTGGCGCAAAAGGAGCTGTTCGCTCCCCTGCTCGCTCAAACAGGCGTGAAAATCACCGTTTGCGAGAACTTGGGGCATTGGCTACAAGGTTATTTTACTATATTGGGGTCTTAGTTTATTGCGGATGTGGTGGAATAAGGATACCACCACATTTGGTAGAGAGTATTATGTTTGGGCAGTATTGCGGATGTGGTGGAATTGGTAGACACGCTAGATTCAGGTTCTAGTGCTGGCAACAGCATGAAGGTTCAAGTCCTTTCATCCGCATTTTTCTAACTTCAAACTATGCAAGCAGTGGAACTATACAACAAATTGCGTTCCGTGCAAAACGGAACTGTGCTTTGCCAATACTCAATGGAAAATTGCGAAAAACTGGCAGATTTGATAAACCAGATAAACGAATTGAAAAAAGAAAAAAACGTTGCGATTTTAGCCCACAGCTACGTTGCACCGGAAATAACCTTTGGCGTGGCAGACTACAGCGGCGACTCCTACCAACTGAGCAAAAACGCTATGGAAACAAAAGCTCAAACCATAATTTTTGCCGCAGTTGAATTTATGGGCGAAACCGCAAAAATTCTAAACCCCGACAAAAGGGTGCTGATACCAGGGACAAACACAGGGTGCAGCCTAGCAGACAGCATAACCGGGGAGCAGGTGAGAAAATTGAAAGAGCAATACAAAGACCACACCTTTGTCTGCTATATAAACACAACAGCAGATGTGAAAGCTGCCTGCGATGTTTGCGTAACCAGCTCGAATGTGATTAAAATTGCAAGCAACATTCCAAACGATAAAATAGTGTTTTTGCCCGACAAGCTCATGGGCGAAAACTTGAAAAACGAACTGGAAAAAATGGGCATAAAAAAAGAGCTTGTGCTGCACACTGGCACCTGCTACGTGCACGAGCAATACGACCCTGACTTGGTTGAGTATTTCAGAATTCAAAACAAAGGTTTGCGAATAGTGTGCCACCCAGAGTGCCACCCTGGGGTTGCCATGCTGAGCGACTATGTGGGCAGTACTGGGCAAATGCTGGATTATATCCGCAGCCTCCCGGAGGAATCTCCAATTTTGCTTTTAACCGAATGCGGGCTAAACGCCAGGCTTCAGAGCGAGCTTCCAAACCGCCGCTTTATAGGCAGTTGCAATCTATGCAAATACATGAAGAGCAATTCTCTGGAAAACATCCTCCAAACTTTGAAGGAGCCAGACAAGGCAAAAGAGATAAAATTGAATACAACCGTTTTGGCAGCGGCAAAACGGTGCATCGAAAATATGTTCATTTACAGTGAACGCTGATCAATTTGAAAAAGCCTCATTTGTCAGCAGAAGATTTTTCTTCTTTAAGTTTTTGTTGCAAAGCTGCGATTTTGCTTTCGGCAGTCTGCAAACCGCTTCTAACTTTTTCCAAAGTAGATTCGTTTATGTTGTTTTCAAGCACTTGCAAACCGCTTTTAATTTTATCAAGTGCAATATCCGCTTTTTCTGCCACTTTTTTCTTCAAAGATGAATTGCAGCCGCAATCGCAATCGGGTTCGCATTTACATTCATCACCACACCCACATGTGCATTCGCCATTCTTGCGGTTATTATATTGTTTAAGAGCTTGAAAGCCTGCAGCTGCAGCTGCAGCGCCAAGTACAAAAGGAACAAAAAACGCCATAATAATACCTCCTTAGTTTAAAGGGATAATATAGTAAATGTCACTGTTGAACGCACCTCACAACAAACATCATGTTTGAGAAGGACATTTTCACAAAACAATAACAAAATTTAACGTTCTCGAATGCTTGAATATAGAAAATTTCCTGACAATTTGCGCAAATTTTTGACAAGCGGTCATTTTTCACCAACCGCGCATTCATAGCGCTAACAAAATTACTATATTACATCTATGCTTACTACCCTCCAAATCTCGCTCTTAATCCCTGTCTCTGCCCTCATAGCCCTGTTTTCTGCCTTGTTTTTTTACAAAAGCATGAAAAGCAAGCCCGAAGGCGACCAGAAAATGAAAGATATTGCCCAATATGTTAGGGAAGGCGCGATGGCCTACCTAAAAAGGCAGTATAAAATAGTTTCGCTTGTATTTGTGGTTTTATTCGTCATATTGGTGGTGCTTGTGGCACTGGGTATCCAGAATCCCTTTGTTCCCGTGGCATTTTTAACCGGTGGTTTTTTCTCCGGTTTGTGCGGCTTTCTGGGCATGAAAACCGCGACTCAGGCCAGCAGCAGAACGGCGAATGGAGCAAAGGATAACCTGAACAAGGCCCTGCAAATCGCTTTTAGAAGCGGCGCGGTTATGGGCTTGATAGTTGTGGGCTTTGGCTTGCTGGATATATCTATTTGGTTTTTTGCGCTGAACTATATTTTTGACAACAATGTTTTGGGTTTTGGCGTTGGTTATACGCAAGAACAAAAGATGATTGAAATCACAACCGTTATGATAACATTTGGAATGGGTGCGAGCGTCCAGGCATTGTTTGCCAGGGTAGGCGGCGGCATTTACACAAAAGCCGCGGATGTTGGCGCAGACCTTGTTGGCAAGGTAGAGGCCGGAATACCGGAAGACGACCCTCGCAACCCAGCAACCATAGCAGACAACGTAGGCGACAATGTTGGAGACGTGGCTGGAATGGGTGCAGATTTATATGAAAGCTACTGCGGCTCTATTTTGGCCACCGCTGCTCTGGGCGCGGTTTTGCCGCATCTCGGAATTGGAGCTGTAATTGCCCCGATGATCGTAGCCGCGCTTGGAATTTTATTCTCCATAGCTGGGATAATGCTGGTTCGCACAAAAGAAGAAGCCACTTCAAAAGATTTGCTGCGTTCGCTTTTGGTTGGAACACTCGGTAGCTCTGTTCTGATTTTGGCAGCGGTTGCGGTTTTGGCGCATATAGGATTGATAGGATGGGGAATTTTTGGTTCCGTGACCTCTGGCTTAATTGTGGGCGTGATAATAGGGCAATTCACGGAATACTATACATCGGATATTTACAAACCTACCCAAGGCATAGCAAAGCAGGCAACACTTGGCCACGCTACCACCATAATAGAAGGCGTAGCTGTTGGAATGAAAAGCACGGGTTTCCCTGTTGTAAGCGTTGTGGTGGGCATTCTTTTGGCATTTGGGTTCGCGGGCGGTTTTAGCGATTTGTCCATGGGGCTTTACGGAGTTAGCTTTGCAGCAGTTGGCATGCTTTCCACGCTCGGCATAACCCTAGCAACAGACGCCTTTGGGCCAATTGCGGATAACGCTGGCGGCAACGCGGAAATGGCAGGGCTTCCCCCCGAAGTTCGCAAACGCACAGACGAGCTTGATATGCTAGGTAACACCACTGCCGCAACGGGAAAAGGTTTTGCGATTGGCTCTGCGGCTCTAACCGCTATTGCTCTTTTAGCTGCCTACATAGAAGAGGTGAAGCTATGGCTTGGCAAAATTGCCTCAGACGCAAATGGATTTTTCAAAGCAGGCTCGGTTACATTCACGAGTTCCAACGAAAAACTTGCCGAGTATTTTTCCGCAAACCCCGCAGTTAAAATAATAGACAACGGCACAAGGGCAATAAGCGAAGACGGAACCCTTATAGGCTTGGTTGCTCAAAGCGCCCACATAACCGATTTTTTAACCGCCTACAATTTAACCCTTATGAACCCAACTTTGCTTTGCGGGTTATTTGTGGGAGCTATGATGACTTTTCTCTTCTGCTCCATGAGCATTCAAGCGGTGGGCAGAGCAGCAGGCTCAATGGTAGAAGAAGTTCGCCGCCAGTTCCGCGAAATAAAGGGCATAATGGATGGAACGGGCAAGCCGGATTACGCCAAGTGCGTCGAGATAAGCACGGCTGGTGCGCAAAGAGAGATGATTTTGCCATCTTTGGTGGCTGTTATTGTTCCGGTTTTGGTTGGGTTGATTTTAGGCGTCCCTGGTGTGTTTGGGCTTTTAGCTGGTAGTTTAGCCGCAGGATTTGCTCTCGCAACATTTTTGAACAATGCAGGCGGCGCATGGGACAATGCTAAGAAATTCATAGAAAAGGGCAATTTGGGAGGCAAAAAATCAGACGCTCACAAATCTGCTGTTACGGGCGATACCGTTGGTGATCCATTCAAAGATACCGCAGGTCCTGCCCTTAACATTTTGATGAAACTGATGACCATGGTTAGCATCGTGTTCTCAGGGCTTGTTGTGAAATACAGCGAGATATTTATGAATCTTTTCAAATAGTTCAGGAGGAGGAGGATAATATGGGGAAAAAAAGAAGTCTCGCGATGGGTTTATGCTTTTTGTTTTTTTCTTGCGCGGGTCAATCTAAGCCACAAACAATGCATCTAGAGTCAACAAACCCGGATGCTACGCTCGCATTTTTTAGCCTAAATAATTTGAACGATGAGACGCGGCTGGAATACGCAGCTGCTCTTCAAAAGGCAGGGCTTTACAATTTCATAACGTCAGAGCCTTCGGAAGAGCAAATAGGCAGTGCCGTTGAAATTCGCCTGCATTATAGAGAAGAGGGATGGAAATTCAGCCGTATTCCAGTTTTGGTTTTAGAAGCGGAATTTTTAAAAGGCGGCAAAACTTGGTTTAAATCAACCATAAAAGAGGAAAGCGATGTAAGCGCTTATATGCCTTGGACCAGGAGCAAAGAGAAGAAATTTCGCCGCAAGGTTCTTTTAGAGAGATTTTTGAAAGAAGCTATAAGAATAAAATCTTGGGAACCTTCAGGCCATAATGCATAATCTATCCGAGCTTCGTGCGGCAGAGGATTATTTTGCCGTTGCCGAGGTTTGCGTCCCAAACACAACTTTGGAGAGTTTGTCTTTCGGTGTGGACGAAAGCATTAAAAAGGGTTCTGTTGTTTGGGTTTCCCTAAGAGGGCGCAAAGAACCACTTCTCGCTCTTGTGCTGGATACCCATAAAAATTTCCCGAAATTTGAACTTAAACCAGCGCTTGCCCATGAATCCGGCTATGTGTTTTCGGAGCGTTACATGGAAACTTTCTTGTGGTGCGCAAATTATTATATGTGCTCGCTCGGCGAGGCTTTAACCGCATTTTGGCCTGCGGAGTTGGAGAAATATCTATGCCCCCATTAACCCTGGAACAGAAAAACGCTTTGGATATTTTGATAGAGTTGCTCCATAAGGGTGATTTTCGTGGTGTGCTTCTTCACGGCGTGACGGGCAGCGGTAAAACCCGCGTTTATTTGGAACTTGTGAAAAAGGCGATGGAAACTAAGCTCAAAACCTTGATACTCGTCCCTGAAATAAATTTAACGCCGCAAACGCAAAAACGCTTTGAGGATTTTCTTGGCATAGAAGTTCCAATTCTGCATTCTGGCCTTGGGGCAAAGCAAAAGCGTGAAACATGGCAGGGATTACTAGCGCAAAAGACGCAGATTTTAATGGGAACCCGTTCCGCCATTCTCGCCCCTTTTGAACCGCAGCTAATAATCATAGACGAGGAACACGACTCCTCTTACAAACAACAAGACCCTGCACCCCGTTATAATGTAAGGGAGATGGCTTTTCACATTGCGCATAAATACGGAGCGTTGGTGGTTTTGGGTTCTGCAACGCCATCTATGGAAACTTACTACAATGCAAAAATAGGCAACCTGAAACTCATCGAAATTAAAACGCGCCCCGGTGGTTTGCCGCTCCCGCAAGTTACGGTAGTGGATATTAAGGAGCAGAGAAAAAAACAGGACAAAGATTTGATGCTATCATCGGTTTTGCGCGATGCGCTTTCAAAAACCATTTCCGAGGGCAATCAGGCGATAATCCTGATGAATCGCAGGGGCTACAGCACAAACAGAATTTGCGAAGATTGCGGAAACCCTCAGTGCTGCACCGATTGCAATGTGACCTTAGTTTATCACAAGCAATATGGCAAACTGGTGTGCCATTATTGCGGAAAACTTTTCCCGTTGAATGCTCATTGCAAATGCGGTTCAGAAAAATTCACGTTTTTCGGGAACGGCATAGAAAAAGCGGAAGAGGAGCTTAACGAGTGGCTACCGGACGCAAAAATTCTCCGCTTGGATTCCGACACCACAAGCGGGATTGGGGCAACGGGGAGGCTCTTGCAAAAATTCAGAGACAGACGGTGCAACATACTTTTGGGAACACAGATGGTGGCAAAAGGGCACGACTTTCCCGGCGTTTCCCTAGTCGGGGTGCTTTACGCAGACATAGGGAGCGGAATTCCTGATTTTCGCGCCGGAGAAAAATATTTTCAATTGCTGACTCAGGTCGCTGGCAGAGCGGGGCGCTTTTTGGAAAATTCCTCTGTAATAATACAGACTTTTTGCCCGGAAAACCCTGTTATGCAATTCGCCATAAAACACAACTACGCAGATTTTTCAAAATGGGAACTAAAAGAAAGGCAAGAGGCTTTTTATCCCCCGTTCTGCAAAATAACCCAGATAAAGATGCAGTCAAAAAACAAGAAAAAATTAGAGGATGCAGCAAGCGCACTCCATTCCCTGCTCTTTGCTTGCAACTCTCAGCTCGTGATTTTAGGCCCCGCAGAGCCTTTTATATCCAAGGTGCAGAACAGCCACCGCATGATTTTGACTTTAAAAGCAACCAACGCCGCAGACATAAAAAACGCGATTAAAAATGCGCTTGCAAACACAGATTTTATAAAAATCGCAAAAGGCGTGGAGGTTCGCATAGATAGGGACGCTTGAAATTTCTACTTTCCCATTATGTCCAAACCCATATCATTAACAGGCATTAAACCTACAGGCACTCCGCATTTGGGAAATTATTTAGGTGCTATAAAACCCGCTCTTGAATTGAGGGAAAAGTACAGCACTGTTTATTTTATAGCGGATTACCACGCCTTGACTTCCGTGCATAACCGCGAGGAAATGCGAAGCAACACTTACAAGGTTGCAGCAACTTGGTTAGCTCTGGGGCTTAATCCAGAAGAGGGTTTATTTTACAAGCAAAGCGATATACCGGAAATTTTTGAGCTTTCGTGGCTGCTCTCGTGTTTTACGCCCAAAGGCTTTATGAACCGCGCCCACGCTTACAAAGACAAGGTGGCAAAAAACCAGGCGGCTGGCACAGACCCCGATGATGGCATTAACATGGGGCTTTATAGCTATCCTTGCCTTATGGACGCGGATATTCTGATGTTTAAATCCGATGTTGTTCCGGTTGGCAAAGACCAAAAGCAGCACGTTGAATTTAGCCGCGACATTGCGGAGCGTTTTAACAAGCATTATGGCAAAAATGTTTTTGTTTTGCCAGAAGCGGTAATGCAAGCAGACACCGATATAATCCCAGGCTTAGATGGCCGCAAGATGAGCAAATCCTACGGCAACACCATAGAAATTTTTTTGGAACCAAAGGAATTAAAAAACAAAATTGGGAAAATAGTCACAAATAGCCAACCTATAGAAGAGCCAAAAGAGCCTGAGAAATGCAATGTGTTTGCGTTGTATAAACTTTTTGCGAGCGAAGAGCGAGCGGAGGCTTTGGCGGCGCGCTACCGCGCAGGCGGCATGGGTTGGGGGCACGCCAAGGATGCTTTGAGGGAGCTTTTGGAAGAGCGTTTTGCAAAGCCGAGGGAGCAATACAAAGCCCTTTTGGCAAACACCGCTCAGATAGACAAAATCCTCTCTCACGGCGCGGAAAAAGCAAGGGCAATAGCCAAGCCTTTTATGCAAGAAATTAGGGACACTGTTGGGGTGGTTTAAATTGTCTGAACACCCGTCTAAAAATGCAATTGTCATCTTTTTGTATATTTAATTAAATTTATATGGAGAAAAAAATGAAAACGCAATTCTCTAAACTCGCATTTGTGGCAACCTTTGGGCTTGCTTTGACACTCACCTTTGGCTGTTCTTCCGATAGCGATAACGGCAACAATCAGTCAAATATCAACTCCGGTACGGAAATATCCTCGTCTAGCGGTGATAGCTCTAGCCCATATTCAAGTGGTGGTGACTCTAACCCGCCTTCTAGCGGTGGAGGCTCTCATTCGTCTTCTAGCGGTGGGGGCGGCGTTTCATCGTCGAATAACTTAATAATAATAGGCGGGCAATGCTCTGTTTCTGGATTTGAGGAAGATGAATTTATTGATTCAAGGGATTGCAACACTTACAAATATCAAATAGCTAATGATGGACGGGTTTGGATGACTGAAAACTTGAACTATTCCAGAAACAACACGCTGGGCTGGTGCTACAAAACAGGAACAAGCGCAAATAAACTTGGCACTGCGGGAGAAAATTTGCCAAGCTGCGATAAACCTTACGGTAGGCATTATACTTATGACATAGCTATGGACGGTACTCAAGGACACGGTTTATGCCCCAACGGCTGGAATATACCAAGCATAGCGGAGTGGGATGCTGTTAATTTTGGATACAATACAACAAGTGATTTTTTTTATGTTAGGGCAGGAAATTACCATATTGATGCAAGCGACCCTTTAGCCTCAGTATGGGAAAAAAGAGATGCCCAAGGCTTCTATTGGGCTAGAAATGTTCCAGAGGGCGATAAAGTCGGCTATGCCTTGCTTGTTGAGAAGAATAAATATTTAGTAGACGTTATTGAAACTCAGTCGCCAAATGCTCCAAATGCAGCCAATAAGACAAGTGACTACTACTCTGTACGTTGCATTATGGACCAGTATTTTACGCCGACTTGTGGCAACCAGCCTATTGACCTCGCAACTCAGAAATGTTGTAGAGGCAAACCTTTTGATTTCGCAACGCAGGGATGTGTTAGCGGCGTTGTGACAGCCAAATGCGGAAGCGAGTTCTATGACGACACCAACATCAATATCCGTTGCAATGGCTATATGATAGAGACCAAGTGTGGAAGCGAATGGTACGATGCCTCAAACACAAGCCTACGTTGCCAAGGCGGCGTGATAGAGACCAAGTGTGGAAATGGATGGTACGATGCTTCAGCTTCGGTTCAATACTGTTACAATGACATTTTGAAAAATTATGGTTCTTTGACTTACGAAGGCCGAACATACAAGACTATTGAAATTGGCGAACAAATTTGGATGGCAGAGAATCTTAACTACAATGTGAGCGGTAGTATATGTGATGAGCGGGAGGACCCAGCCTGCAATTACGGAAGATTCTATAATTGGGCCATTGCAATGGCATTGCCCTCTAGTTGCAACTCCAGTTCTTGTGCTTCGCAAATAGATACAAAGCATCAGGGTATATGCCCTACTGGTTGGCATATACCAAGCATAGCTGAGGTGGAAATTGTTGGGAATGTGTGGAGTAGCTCGGAGAAAGATGCTGAAAACGCCTACATACGCGGAACATTCTTCAGAAGTAAGTCTCTTGCACTTAGCATTCGTTGCGTGAAGAACTAGGCAAAAAGAATTTGTGCCAATGGTGGCGCGAACCTGAGCGGTTTGTTTTTTCTATTCGCAGGCCGCTCAGGATAACCCCCCGAATAGATAGGAGAAAAGACGATGGGTAAAAAAATGAAAAACCCGTGGACAAATTTAAAAGCCGACAAGAACGGTAAATATATTTCAAATGACGATAAGGACATAATGCCTGCATTGGAAAAAAAGCTTGTTGGGAAATACAAATTACATTTGGAATTGTTGCCCGAACCTTTTATCGGAAATCCAAAAGCACCGATTTATCTATTGAACTTAAACCCAGGGTTTAGCAAAGAGAACGTCGAAGAGCATAAAAAAAATAAAAAACTTAGAGAATGCATTGTTAAAAACAATAGCCATAAACCTCAAAAATATCCGTTTTATTGGCTAGACCCAAACTTAAAAGAGACAGGTGGGGGGAAATGGTGGAGAAGAAGACTAGGACCGCTTCTCAAAAAAATCGGTAATGATGAACTAGTTTCAAAAAGCATATTCTGTGTAGAATATTTCCCCTATCATTCCAAGGAATATAAAAAAGCACCGCTAATTCCATCTCAGAAATATAATGAAAACTTAATTATAAACGCTATAAAAAGCAATAAGTTAATCATTGTAATGAGAAATGAGGAAATTTACTCAGAAATATCTGATTATGAAAAGCATAAAGCAAAAAAACTTGTGCTTTGCTGCAAAAATAGAGAAACTCCCTGGATAAGCAAAGGCAATTTTTTAGACAAAGCAGGATTTGCAAAAATCATATCAGAAATTCTTTAACTAATCCTGAAAATCCTTAAATTCTGTGAATCGGGGTTCAGACAAAAAGGAATGTCTCTAAACCCTATTCCAAACAAACCTCAATCCCTGATTCCCATAAAACCGCATTTTCTCATCTGAACTAATAAGAGTAACCTTATTAGTTATGGCATGTGCCATTATAGCGTGGTCAACTGGGTCTTTGTGGTCAGGAATGGGAATTAGTTTGCCAAGTGTCAATATGTGTTCTTTTTTGAAGTAATCAACAGAAAAACTGAGTTCGTCTATGTGGTTAAAGATATCTTTTGTCTCTTTCCAGCGCGGAACTTTAATTTTGCCAATTCTAAGTAAAAGGATAATTTCCTCTATGCTCCTTGAACTGATATTTATTGTATTTGAGCTATCCCAAAGCAATTCGAAAACCTCTTTAGAAAGACGATCGTTTTCCGATACAAAAAACAATAAAATATTCGTATCTATGAGATAACGCATATTACCTCATCACTGCACGTATATCTAGTATTTTTGCTCCTTTTAACCCATTTGGGTGCTTTAATTGCCACAAAGCAGCTTTTGACAATTTTATGCTTCCATCTGTCGGAGGCATAAGTTTTTTTCTCTTTTTGATTTTCATAAACAGTCCTTTTTTAAATTTCGATATAAAATATAATAAATAATTTTCAAAAAAGAGCAAAATCACTGCATTTTGCAAACAGCTGTTGACGTTTTTCTTTATTTTTTTTCTATATTCCCCTATTATGCTTCGTTTGTTCTTGGTTTTGTTTTTGTGCGTTGTTTTTTTGGCGTGTTCATCGGATGATGATTCGGTTGCTTTAAACGAGTGGTTCGGAGACCGTGGCATTGCAAACTCCTACGGTTTGCAATCAGAGGATATCTATTTATCCGTTAAAAATTCTTCTAGGAATGCTGCCGATACATCCGCTTTTTTAATCGGTTCTCATGCCGTGCTTGGCAATGCAAATGGCATTGAACAATCGCTTTACTTTGACCTGAAAGCGACTAGGCTCCTTTCTCCTGTTTGGAAGTTGAGGACAGATACCATTTTTTATAGGGACTTTTATCCGTCTGGATTCCCAGACGAACAAAAAACTATAAATGCAGAATTTTGCTGGCTGATAGAAAACGAAGCGCAGCACGATACCACTTGGCTCAAATTCTTGAAGCCATTCGATGATGAGAATTGCAAACCTATAATTTTTGAGTGGCAAGCAGGCACAGCGCAAGATACAGCGGGCACAGCACAAGATACATTTCTTGTTTCGCTTCCAGACGAATTTTTAGACCTGAGGCGCGCCAACGCCTCCGATACCCTTAGGTTGCTCACTAGGATAAAGCTGCTCACGAACAACATCGTTTTGCGCATTGCGCCACCGCCAACAGCCACTGCGAATATATTAGTGGATATACCAGCTTTGCAGCGCGTTGCCCAAAAAACAAGAGTTTTAAATGAATGTGAGCGATGTTTGCACGCTGGAGTTGGAGAATCCCTTTCCTTGGCTTTTGATGTAAACGAAGAAGATATAATGAAAATTGTCGGGAAACCGATGGTGTTTGCAGAATTGATTTTGCCCAAATCAAACGCCGCAACAAGCGAACTTGAGCGCCCTATACCTGTGTATGTGTTTAACGTCAATGGCAATTTGGAAGGCTACAGAGTGGATACGGCTTATGTAAATAATCACAAACATCATCCGAATCTTGTATTCTGGGAAGGCGATTCACTAAGGCTCCAAGTCACGCAAAGTCTGCGCAATTATGTAAATACTGCTAATCCACGAGATACCCTTGGGTTTACGCTAAGGCTTGACACCCCTATGCTGAATCCCCAATCTCACACTTTTTTCAATTCAAGAACCAATAGAGTTTTTTCAGATAGATTTGCATTTGCACTTTACGATTTTAGCTCCGCTTTTGCCGAACCAGTGAAATTAAGGCTCTGGTTTGCAGATTTTGGCGACAAAAAATAGCTATGCTTAAACATGTTTCCATTAAAAACTTGGCCCTCATAGCTAATGCGGAAGTTTCATTTTCCAAAGGTTTTTGGGCTATAACAGGAGAAACAGGCGCGGGAAAATCCGTATTTTTAAGTGCATTAAAACTTCTGTGCGGCGCAAAAGCTGCCGGCGGTTTGGTCAGGAAAGGCGAGGATAGCTCGGTTTTAATAGGTGTATTTGAAATAAAAAATTTACCCGATGCGCAGGAATTTTTGCAAGCCAAGGAAATAGATTTTGAAGACTTTGAACTTGAAATTCAAAGGGAAATTTTTGCTAACGGAAAGAGCAAAGCGCGCATAAACGGAGTTCTTGCCAGCCAAAGCGATTTGCAGGAACTTGGGGAAATGCTCGTGCAGCTGCACGGGCAGAGCGAGCAAATTCTTTTGAGAGAAGTTAAAGCGCAACAGAAACTCATAGACGCCTATTGCGGCAACGAAGAGTTATTGCAAAAATGCAAAGAGACTTTTGACAAGTGGAGCGCGATAAATAAAAAAATAGAGGAAAGCAAACAAAATGCCCAATCCATTGCGGAGCAAAAGGAATTTTTGGAATTTCAATTCAACGAACTCAAAAACGCCAACCTGCACGTAAATGAAGAAGAAGAATGCGAGCGCATTGTGCAAAGCTCTGCGAGCGGGGAATTCAAGCGCAGAATGGCAAACGAATGTTTGGAGCTTTTAATAGGCGAAGCGGGCATTTCAAATCGCCTTGGCGAACTTATCTCCAAATTGCAAAAATTTGAGAGCAAGTGCGATGATGCCCCCAAAAGCGATGCCGCTGCCAGCACAGAGGATTATTTTAACAACTTGATTTTGGAACTGAAAAAACTCGGCAAAGAGGAACATTACAGCGCGGGGCAAATAGAAAAAGCAAATGCCCGCATAGCTCTTATACAAAAACTTAAACGCAAATACAAAACAGATTTAAGTTCCCTAATAGAGCTTAGGGAAAAGAGAAAACAGGAATTGGAATCCTTGGAGAATTCGGATTCGGATATAGAGGAATTGCAAAAATCCGCTGGGAAAATCAGAGCCGAGCTGGAAAAAATATGCGCAGAGCTTTCCAAAAAAAGGCGGGCGGGCGCAAAAAAACTGGACGCAGAGGTAGAAAACCGGTTGCATTCACTTTCAATGCCAACCGCCGTATTTTCCACACGCTGGACGCCTGCGGAATCTTTGAGTGCAAACGGCGCAGAGCATGGGGAATTTTGGCTTGCCCCAAACAAGGGCGAAGGTGAAAAACCTCTGAAGCAATCCGCGAGCGGCGGCGAACTTTCCAGGGTTTTGCTCTCGTTTAAACGTGCGATGGCGGCAAGGGATAAAGTTCCGCTTTTGGTTTTTGACGAGGTGGATAGCGGCATAAGCGGCGAGGTAGCCAATACGGTTGGAGAATGTTTGCATGAATTAGGCCAATATCACCAAGTGCTCACAATAACGCATTTGCACCAAGTAGCAGCTCTTGCGGATGGGCAATTCTGCGTTAAAAAAATCGAAGACAAGGAACGCACCTATACAACCGTAGAACCGCTCGGCAAAGAGAAACGCATTTGTGAAATAGCGAGAATGCTCGGAGACGAAAAATCCCCCACCGTCCTTGCACACGCTAAAGAGTTGCTAAGTTCTGCTCGTTAGCTCTTAGATGAGTTTATAGCCTCAAATTTATCCTTTACCTCAAAGAATACCTTCGCTAAATTAGGGTCAAATTGTTTACCTGCGTTTTCCATGATTATCTCCGTTGAATGTTCATGTGAAAAAGCTTTTTTATAGGGACGCACGGAAGTTAGCGCATCATAAACATCGGCAACTGCCATTATGCGGCCTTGCAACGGAATTTCTTCGGCTTTAAGCCCATAGGGATAACCCAAGCCATCCCAACGTTCGTGGTGATAGCCAGCGAACAATTTTGCATGCCTTAAAAAAGTATCTTCTCCTGTCTGTTCAATAATTTTGTCTATTATCTTTTCCCCTTCTATGGCATGGGTTTTCATAATTTCAAATTCTTCAGGGCTTAATTTTCCTGGTTTGTTCAGTATCAAATCAGAAATGGTTATCTTCCCTATGTCGTGCAGTTTTGCCGAAGAAACCACTTGCTCAAAATCCCATGAGCGCATTTCATCTGCGTATAGGTCCATGGACATAGCTCGGCGCAAAAGTATATTGACATAACGAGTAGTGCGCTCTACATGCCCACCCGTTACCTCATCTCGGCTTTCCACCATATCCGCCAAAACGGATACAATGCTGGTTTGCAAACGCTCTATGTGCTGAGTACGCTTTTTTATTATATCCGCAAGATGCAGATGGCTGTTTATTCTGTTCAGCAGCACTGGCTCAGAAAATGGTTTGGTTATAAAATCAACTGCACCCATTTCAAAACCACGGCTTTCAACGGCGGCATCCGTTTGAGCTGTCAAAAATACAACAGGTATTTTTGCAGTCTTTTTGTTTTGCATCAGTTTTTCCAGAGCAACAAAACCATTCATCTCCGGCATTTCAATATCTAATAAAATCAAATCGGGTATAATTTTTTCCAGAAGAGTAAACATCTTAGTCGCAGAAGGCATTGTCAACACACGGTAAGAATCTTCCAAAGATTGTTTAGCTTTGGCTAGGTTGGTATCCGCATCGTCAACTATAAAAACAGTTTTCATACACTCGTAAATATAGTAAATTTACCGCTCAATTTCCATGAAAAAATTACCCCTAGAATCGCTTTCAAAAACAACGCTTTCGCCAGTTGAGCATTTAAATTTAGCTACTGTGTATAATTCGGGTTCCCTGCCGCTAGAAAAAATTTCGTTTAATTCCTTTTCGGAAATCAAAAAAGAATCCTCAGCTTTTTTAAATCTTTTAACATCCCAGTCAAAAATTTCAGGGGTGGTATAAACAAAGGCTTTAAGCATAACGGCAAGTTCGCTCCTAAAAAAATCCCTGTAATCCTTAACCGTTTCCGCTTTTTCTTGGAAGGTCATTATCCTAAAATTTTTTGGAAAAGGCATTTTTTCTCTATCTTCGCTTCTGTAAGCCATCCTTATATTCTTACCTTCCACTATCAGCCTTAGATTATCGCTATCTTTATGAAAAAACAGACAGGGAGAATCTTTTTTGCACGGGAGCTTGCCCTGCTGTATGTCAAAGCTCGCTAGAGATTTCCCCTCCTTGTAAATCATCTTAGGCGCATCTGCGCCGTGCACAATGGCGCAGATAAAAACAATGGTTGCTAAAATGTTTTTCAAGATTGCCTATAGAGTTTGTTTATGCCACCAAATATAGCTCGCATATTTGCAACCAGGGTATCGCTGGAAACTCCCCTGCCTATGATGGTTTTCCCGTTAGCGGAGAGAGTTATTTCAGATAAAGCTCTGCCAGCCCACAGTTTATCGGCATCGCTAACCACGCTTTGCTTATAGCTGTTGAGTTCCACGGGCAAGCCTATTTTGCGCGAAAGCAGCAACGCCGCTTCTATAGGGCCTTCTGCAGATATGGATTCCTCTTGAACAGCCCCATCTTTCTGGAATTTGAACACAAAGCGATTCTCTTCGGGTATAACATCTATGGTACGGAAAATCACCCTGCCATTTAAATTGCAGCACTTCTCTCTAAAAATCTCCAAAATACGTGTGTCAGAAAGTTCACCTTCATGCTCGCTGATCTCTTTTAGCACAGGTTGCAATTCCGCCGCCTCGTCCAAATCAATAGGATAACCGTTGTGGCTTAAAATTTCGTACACTGCGGTTTTTCCGCTCTGGCTTGTGAATGTCAAAATATCATTTTCATTCCTGCCTATGAGCGAGTAATCTATGGGGCGGTAAGCACCCTTTTTCATATTTTTTGTTTTAGAAGCTCCGTCTTGATGGATGCCGCTCCTGTGCGCGATGGCCTCTATGCCTATAAGCGGGGCTTTTGAGTAAATGGGTACCTTTGCCCACTTGCTCGTTAAAAGAGCGGTTTCGTATATTTCACCGAGGTTCATATCCATTTCCACGCCGCAATTATGAAGCGCAACGGCAACCTCAAACATGTTGGTATTCCCAGAACGTTCGCCCAAGCCGTTCAACGCGCATTCCATCTGAACGGAACCTGCAAAATAGCTCTCCACGGTGGTGGCTGTTGCCATGCCTAGGTCGTTATGGCAGTGAACAGAAACGGTGATGTTTTTGGGCAGAGCTTCCACAACCTTGCGGACCATATCCACAAAGAGCATGGGGCGGTAGCGTTCCACTGTGTTTGGCAAGTTAATGGTGGTGGCTCCGGCCTGCGCTATTTGCTTCAGGGATTCCAAGACAAAGTCAAAATTTTCATGGCAGTCGCCAAAATGCTCAGGGCTAAATTCAACATCTCCCTTTTCGCCTACAAGCGATTTTGCAAAAACCACGGCCTCTATAGCCTGTTTTCTGACTTCCATAGGCTCCATTTGCAAAACGTGCTCCATGCTGAGAGGACTCATAGCCAAAAATACATGTATGCGGGGCCTAGGGGCTTCCTTGACCGCATCCCAGGCTTTTTGAATATCCACCGTTTTTGCCCTTGCCAAAGCGGATATAACAACATTTGCGGCTGCCTTATCGCCCTGAGACGCAAGTTTTGCCGTGACCTCAGCCAAATTCTGGCAACTCTCAAAATCCATTTCGGAGGCTATGGGGAACCCCACCTCAACACCCTGAACCCCTAATTTTAGAAGCTGCCTGAACACCACCTCTTTTTCCTCTTTGTTCCACGGGTTAGCGAGTGCCTGATTGGCATCGCGCAGGGTTATATCATAAAAAAAAGGTTTTACAGTCATCTAAAGCTCTCCAATACACCAATTTAGAAAAAACACCTGCGATTTTTTCTATATTTGCAAAGCGGAGTTTTTATGGAAAAAAAAATTGTTCTTTTAACAGTTGTTGCTGCTTTCTCAGTTTTCTTCTTTGCTTGCAAAGAGGATGATAGTATTGCCATTCCCATGCCACCTCCGCTGCCAACTGGGCAAGCCGATGATACTCTGCTTAAAGATGATTCAAAAAAGCCAGCGAAAGGCAAGGAAAAAGCCGCTCCTGCCGCTAAAAAAGAAGTTGCTAAAAAAGAGACCAAACCAGCCGCAAAGCCAGCCTCTGTCCCATGTACTGCTCCATGCGACACGGATTCAGAACAATTGAGCGCAGGCAGATATACCATCCAGATAGGGGTTTTCCCAAGCGAGTCTTCGGCAAGGTCTTTGGTTAGAAGAATGTCTGAGAACGGCATCAGAGCCTATTATGCGCAAGTTGATAACCCCGCCCAATTGCTGGGTTCATATTACAGGGTTAGGGTGGGCTTTTTCAATGGGAGAACAGATGCGGAAGATTTTGCCAAATCCAAGCTGCAACCTATTGGTTACGCATGGTGGGTGGACAAACGCAAAAACGATAAAGTAGGCGGCACTGGCGGTAGCTTTGGTGGCAGCAATAACTATGACAACTATACTTTCACTCCTTCTAAATCAGATAACGAATTGGAAGCGACAAGGCAAGCGTATAGAGAACAAACAACATCCCTACAGCAGCAAGGAGCTTCTTCTGGAACCTCCTCCAAGAGAAAAAAGGTGACGAGAAACAAATCCAGCGATGATGACTTTGATTGGGATGATTAAAACACGCTTACTTAACAAAAAAATCATTCAGGTTTTTATCTAAAAATTGCGAATTGCGGCTTTTGGCTAAATCTTCAAGATGGCTGAATCTAAGAGGGCTTTCCAAGATGTACTCTCTCAGGTGGTGCGTTGCCATTCGCCTTTCGTATTTAAACGGTTGATTATACCATACGGTGCGTATGCCTGAATTTGTTATGTATTCCAAATTTAAGTTTGCCCTATATACCCAAAATGTATCTGCTTCTGGGGCATGAGACCACCTTATGAAGAGAGAATCGCCTTTTGCCTCGCCATAGCGAATCCCCGCCTTGTAAAAGCCTTTTGGGATTTCGCCGTTAACGAAAATACCAGCACCAGGCAGCTCTTGTGCCTGAGCTGCGATAATTGCAAGAATTAGGATTATGCTCTCAATTCTCAACTTCTGAGTCCTCGCTGCTGCTCTTGAACATCTCAATCTCCTTTCTATGCTCGCGAATTTTCTTTTCAATCTCTTTGGAAACCTCTGCGTTTTCTTTTAAATATTGAAGTGCGTTTGGGCGGCCCTGCCCTATTCTTTCGCCGTTGTAGGAGAACCACGAACCGCTCTTTTGAATGAATTCCAAATCAACAGCCAAGTCTAGGATGGAGGCTTCCCTTGAAATTCCCTGCCCATAAAGAATATCGAATTCGCATTGGGTGAACGGCGGAGCAACCTTGTTTTTCACAACCTTGACCCTTGTGCGATTGCCGATGGAATTTTCCCCTTCTTTTATGGTGCTAACGCGGCGTATATCCATGCGCTGGGAGGCGTAGAATTTTAGGGCGTTGCCGCCGGTTGTTGTTTCCGGGTTGCCAAACATAACGCCTATTTTCATGCGAATTTGGTTTATGAAAATCAAAGCCGTGTTCGATTTGTTGAGTATGCCAGTCAGCTTTCTCAGAGCTTGGCTCATAAGCCTTGCCTGCAAGCCCATGTGGCTATCTCCCATTTCACCTTTTATCTCCGCTTCGGGAACCAATGCCGCAACGGAATCTATCACTATAAGGTCAAAGGCACTGGAACGCACCAGGGTTTCGCATATATCAAGGGCTTGCTCGCCAGAATCAGGTTGGGAGACCAATAAGCTGTCTATATCCACTCCGAGCTTGCGGGCGTAGTTCGCGTCAAAGGCGTGCTCTGCATCTATAAACGCCGCAACGCCACCCGCTTTTTGCGCCTCCGCTATGCAATGCAGGGTGAGCGTTGTTTTGCCAGAAGACTCCGGCCCAAAAATTTCAATTATCCTTCCCCTTGGAATGCCACCCACTCCAAGAGCCATATCAAGCTGGATGCAACCGGTTGATATAACAGGAATCTCCTCGGCGCTTTCTTTGCCGAGGATCATTATAGCGCCTTTGCCGTGGCTTTTCTCTATTTGCGCAACGGCAGCCTCAACCGCCTTTGCTTTTTCTGGTGAGAGCGTGCTCTTGTTCTCTTTAGCTGCTTTTTTAGACATACTGCCTTCCTTCTGCTTTTGTTTATGTAAATATAGTAAAAAAATACTGAACAAAAGAGCAGTAGTTGTATTTTGCAAACAGTTGTTGACGTTTTTCCATTTTTTTTACCTCGTTTGAGGCGGTTGCAGCAATAAAATGTTTGATTTAGAACCTTTTGCAAGCAGGCCCTCATGCCATAAAAGCCAAGATTTCCTGAAAACTCCGCTTGAATAACCGCCGAGCTGCCCATTTACAGTTATCACCCTGTGGCAAGGTATTAAAATGGGAATATCATTTTGCCCGCAGATATTTGCACATGCCCTAACCGCGCTTGGCTTGCCTACCAAAGTTGCAAGCTCTGAGTAAGATATGCATATTGGGTAGATATTTGGCAGGGAATAAATTGCTCCCCAAACTTTTCTTTGAAAAGCCGAGCCTTTAAGGTCTAGGGGAATTTTTGAACGTATTTGCTCAAACGCACCCCATTGCTTTGCAAAATAACTGTTGAGAGCAGAAATGCACAAAGCCATGCTGTTCCTAGCATTTTCACTCTGTGGTATTTCCAGCGCAGGCTCCGAGGACGCTTGTTCATTAGATAGATACCTTATGGAACGCAAGCCCTTTTCAGAAGCCTCTATGCGCAACACTCCTATTGGCGAAATATAATCCAAAAACTACCTCTTTGCGAATGTAGAAATTGTTAATCCGTATCTATTAAAAAACATTCCACTCTTCTATAGCCAGCGCTATTTGAGCCACTGGAGTTATTTGAACCTTGTGAATAGATAAAGATACTTCCCTCATCAATGCCGTAAAGGCGGGATAGTATATGGCGAATGCGAAGAGCGCGCTGGAAGGCAGTTTCGTAGGCAAAGAATTCGGAAGCTAATTTTTCCGAATAACCTACGCAGTGAAGCTGCAAGCTGGGCTTTGCCCTGATGGCATCCGCTATTTGCGATATTAAAATGTTGTGAGGCGAATAGTTTGGGCTTGTGCGGGCTTCGGGGTAGTCGAATATAAAATCCGCTTCTTTGTGCATGAGTAATCCTGGCAATGGCGGAACATCGGTATAATCGCTTGGAACAGGAAGAGGGATTATAGGAATAAAATCTTCGAACTGGGGGTCAAAGCCCCAAACTGGGACTGGCGGCTGCAATGAGTCTGGCAGTACGGTTATGTTTGGGTCTTCGTAAACAGTTGTATCTGCGACCGGCGGCAACCTCTCTTCACGAAACCCAAAGCTAAAGGCAAATTTTACCGCCACGCCTACGCTCCAAGGGTGCCAAGATTTCCAAGTATCATGCGCAACAACATCTGCGTTGCCTATTTTTTGTATTCTCTCAATAACAGGCGGAAGCGCTCTGTCAAAACCGTTGTTAAGGGAATAATCCACGAATACTCCTGCGAGCAGGGAAAAATTATCGTTTAATTTATATCTCACCCCTCCTTCTGCCGCAAGCATAATCAAGTTTTTTATATTGAGTATTTTCGTTTTGGCAGAACCGTCTTTCTGAGAACCGAAACCTTGAAAATCCGGAGCTGTTAAGAGTAGGTCATATTCAGGGTAATAACCCCATGTTTCCAAGCCTCTGTAGCTTATATCTGTTCCGGCACTCTGCGGCACGCCTATTTTCATGCCAGCAGCGGCATAATAGAAATCATCGCTGTACTTGAGTAAAAGAGGAATTTGCAAAATTCTTCCGCGCCATTCCTCTTCGTATTTTTTCACCGCATAGTTGAAAATAAAAGGATCGTTATCGGGATAGTCAACTGCTGGAGTTGAACCTCTGAGGCTGCCTGTTTCTGTTTGCCAACGCCATGAATATTCAACTCCAGTGGAAACGCCAAAATTTTTAATAGGGTAAAATGAAAAGCCAAAGCCTGGAACGCTGTTAAATGATAGTTCGGAAGTTCCAAAGCCATAGTGAACATCCAATTCAAAAAAAGAGCGGGCAAATAGGGATGTCTGGAATACTAGAATAAATATTACAATTAATATACATGTAAGTTTTTGCATTTCTATTTATCCTTAACTATGTAAACTCCAGCGGGCGTATTTTTTCTTTCGGCTCCATAGGCATTGTAAACTTTTTGCTCTGGCTTTGCGGCTTTTCCGTTGATGCCCAGCACCTGTTTTGCAGCAGCAGGTTTTTCCGCCGCTACGGCTGGAACAACTGCAATTTTTGGATTGCCTCCGCATGTGGAAATCCTAATGCCGTCTTTTGTGTGCATGGTAACTTTGTAAACATCGCTCGGTTTTAGAACGTCCGTGCTTCTTGGCCCCGCAGAATAGAATTGCAAACTATCCACTGCGCTATCATTTTTAAACCATTTGAAATCCGTGAACTCATAGCCTCCGTTGTTTCTAGGATTGTTGTTTATAAATAGAACATTGTTCCATTTTTGCTTTGCTATGGAATCAAATGCAATGGGGGTTTCTATAAACAGGGTATCGTATTGTTTATAAAGGCTGTCTGTAGAAACCAAAGAGTAAATCAAAGTATCTAATCCAGGTTTGCTAGAGCCAGACTTGCCAAAGTTAAATGGAATGTAATAATAATAACCTAGGCTCTCATCGCCCCGCCTATCCGAAGAAATATTTGACCTAAGGATAATATCTGGTTCCTCAGTAATTATTATTTTTATGCTGTCTTTTCTTTCGCTGTCGCAAACATTTCCAACATAGTATGTCCGCAGTCTGCCGTTCATGGTGGAATCTTCTGTAAAATAGTCTTCTGAATCTTCTGGAATTTCAATCTCATGTTTTACCAGCCTTGCATCGCCTCTCTCAACCTTAAAAAGTACGGAATCCACATCGCCCGTGTAGTTAGCGGTTGCAACCAGAGTTGCCTTAACAAACCACCTTCCCAACCTATTGGGCCTCTTAATGGTGTAAGCATCATCGTTTTCATCCTCTCTTTTGTATTCAAAAATTATCACGCTATCTGGAATAAAAGAATTTTTGTCAAGCTCAGGGTTAGCATATCCTTCCGAAGATGTATATTTATAAAACGGCGGCCTTCCTATATCGTATGGGGGGTTCGCTATTATGCGCAACTTTCCAGTCGCTTGAGTTATGCTCGCTGCTGTGGTATATGTTAAAGGAGATGGAGAGATGATATAGTTTTTGGATAAAGGCCCATCCGGATTCCAGCTTATGGTTACTTTCACAGGCCAGGTTCCTACATTTAACGAGTCGAAGTATGCGTTAATAAAGTAGTCGCCTGGCAAAACTTCATCGCTTGCGTAAAGCGGGTTTATGCTGAATTTCACATCGTCAAGTTCAGCAAGCGTATCTGCATCATAGATTTTAGATTTCACCGTTGCAGAAATAATGGACGCAGTTGCGGGAGCTTTATCTATGGTCATGGAACCTAGCAAAACCGTTGCTGTATCGTAATCCTGGCTTATGTCCTTAGCGATAAATGCGTATATAGCGTATATGCCTGCATCTTTAGGCGGCGTATCTTTCCCATCGTATAAAATGGTTATGGCACCGAGTTTTCCATAAGTTCCAACTTTCTGGTCTGCAGTTGGCAAGGAAATGATTTCCGCCCCGTTGTAAACCAATCCCGTGGGAATTGTGAAAGTCAGCAAATCTATCACTGGCCTTGTGCCTTTTATGAATTCCCATTTGGCATAAAGCGTGGTTGGTCCCTCAATTTCGTAAACTGTTGCTGCTGTGTATCTTTCTCCGTTTATTGAATACCAGCCTATAAAGTTGTGAGCGGCTCTTGTTGGCGTTGGCAAAACTCCAACGGGTTCTTTGTATGCAACGAGTTTGCTCGTAGGGTTAACCACGCCTTCCGGTGAGTCCACATCAAAAGTTATGGTGTATTTTATGGGTGTCCATTTGGCATAGAGCGTGGTAGATCCATCAACTCTGTAAGGCGTTGCAGATGTGTATTCCGCTCCGCTGGCTGAATACCAGCCGCTAAAATCGTAGCCTGATTTTATTGGCGTTGGCAGAATTCCCACGGGTGCATTGTATGTGACGGATAGGCTTGTAGGGATTACATTTCCGCCCTGCGGATCTAATATTAAAGTATAGGTTTTTGGAGCCCATGTGGCTTTAAGCGTTATATCCTCCATTACGGGAACCAAAAAAGTGTAGTCGGTTCCATCAGGCATTTTCCATCCAGAAAGGCTGTAACCTGTTTTCAAAGGATCTGCTGGCCGCGTTGCAAATTTTCCTGGTTCCACCGAATCTGGCTCTGGAATTGGCGAGCCTCCATCTGGGTCAAAAATCACGATGTATGGCCTAACTTTTAGCACTATGTTTATAGTTTTTTCAACTCCGCAGGTCTTTACTTTCAATTCCATAGGTTCCACTGTGTTTCCAGTGACTTCTAAACTTATAGGAGGGGTGCAAGATTGGGCATCGCAGATTATGCCATTAACCCACCTACTCCTTATAGTCCATATAATGGTATCGCTTGGGATAGGAACTGAAAATTCCAAAGCCTCCCCAATCATTATAGGATAATTAACGGTTGAGTTGCCCGAAGGCGCGTTTATCGATTGCCCATTCGCAAAAATTTGAAAATCGGAACACGTCGCCGCCTTGGCGATGGAAAGGGCGGCAAAAAACAATAACACAACAAAGCGCAAGAACGGCATAACCTATATATTAATATAGTAAATCTAAAGTCGTATCTATAAGCCTAGCAAGCCCTTAACTTGCCTTTCCAGTAAATCTGGCGGAATGTCTCGGGTTTCGTTGAAGTCCACTTCTATCGCTTTTTGGTCCGGCTTCAAGGCGATGTAGGCAACTCCCCGAATGGTGAATTTTTTCAGGCTCGGCACAGCCAAGAGTTTAAAAAGGTTCAGCTGAACCGCTCCGGAAAAATTCAGCTCATTGTTCCCTGGGGAAAGCCATACGGATTTTTGCAGGCTAATTGGAATTTCAAAGAGCGAATCCAAATAAAGCATCCCGTTCAGGCCTTGCACAAAAAGCGAATCCTTGCCCTTGTTGTAGGCATTCAAAAACACGCTGAACATCAAAGAATCGTTTTTAAAGCCGTCCATGCTCGCTTTTTTGAACGAAAAATTGCACTGCTTCAATATGCTTGCGGCTTGGATTTTTTTAGATACGGAACAGGAGAGCAGCCCCAAGGACACAAACCCTAAGCAAATTACTATCTTTGCAAACATGCTCAAATTTTTCATAGCTGGAATTCCAAAATTGCGTTCACGGGTTAAATTTACAAACTTTGCGGCGGCAGTGCTATTCTTTATAGGGCTTGCGGACGCGGCTATAACCGTAAAGACCGCCGACAATGTGGAAATAACCGCTTTTATGCAAAGCGAAAGCAGAAAAGTTTTGCAAATACCCGATACCCTCTCTTTAAGTTTAACCTTTCAAACGGCAAAAGACAAACACGGCAGGGCATTTTTTTTGTTTTTTATGGGAGAGAGGAGCGTTTCGCTAAAAATGGATTATTCCGCAAATTTGCCAACAGGTCCATTTAAAGGAACCATGCAAGCGGATTCGTCTTGGTACACGGGCTATTGCGGGATGATCGAATGCCAAACCAAACCTATGCCAGCGCAGCAGAGAATAGATGTTATGAGAGCCTTGGTCACAAGGCTTTTAACGGAGCTGAACAGCAAATTTTACCTTATATTCAGGGAACCCCCAGTAGCCCCTGCCGCTATCAATGCCACGGACTCAACCACCGCCAGAGACTCGGTTCCCGCTGCGCCTGCTCAGGATTCTGTCTCTCAGTAGCATAAACAGCATTCTTTACACATTTTCTATCTCCATGCTGAATTGCGCTAAACTATCCTGAAGTTGGTTTATTGACAAACCAGAATTTTTCTTAAACCAAGGATGGCTACCGCCACTATCATTATTTCCAACGCCACTACATAAGTCATAAACTTTGCTTAAATAATTTTGGGGACTATCCAAAGTAGAATATTTTTGATGCCATTGCAAGTTTTCATTAAACCTCAGCATTATCTGTTCTGTTGCTCTTTCCGCACTTTTATAGCCTATGGTTTCCACTCCCCCTTTTTGGATTGGCGAATCGGCGTAGCCGTGATAATCTCCATCTTGGACAGCGTAATCCTGAAAAGCCCAGATTTTTCCGTTGTCTTCCTTTTCAATTCTAGTTTCTTTTATAAATTTCTCATCGCCAACATACCTGCGCCAGCAATGAGCCAAAACAAAACTATCTTGCAACATGTGGCACAATTTTCCCAATTCCATATCACTGTATTTTTTTTCGCCTTTTTGTTTATATTCCCAAGCATTTGAATACCATTCCTTGCATTGCTTTAAAATAATATCGCGAACATCATTGTTTTTAAGTTTTTTTTCTAACTTTGGGCACATTGAATGCCAATGCTGGTTCTCGCCAAAATGACTCTTATATACTATGTCCGTTTTTTCTGCTTCATATTTTTCGCTTAAAACTAAAATTGCATAAGGACGATTTATGGTAAGAGGGCTTTCGCTTGGGAAATCTGGCCATATACTCCCATGCTCCAATTCTCGCGTAAATTTTATCCCTGAATATTTGGCTCCCATTTTAGTTAATTTTTGGTGTGTTGCATTTGCAAAATTATCCCCCTTATTCGCCGTCCCTCTAATTTTGTTCCCAAAAAATTCCACATCGTCTATAGTATCGCCACTTGGGAGTTTTAGGCTTCCGTTTTCCATATCTTCGCTGTATTCATATAAGCACAAAATTTCCTTTCTCCTCTTATAGCTCAAATCGGAAATTTCAAGCGAAAATGTCTGGTTTTTTGAGTTTTGATCTATAGTGCTTAAATCCGCAAATTTAAAATTAGTGTTGAGCAAATTTGATGGAGAGTATTCCAAAAATTTAGAAGCAAAATTTTTGCCCTCTTCTCCTTCGGAATCCCCTGCTATGCCAGCTCGCTCATGCAAAACATCGTCTAAAAAATGCCCGTATTCATGGAGCATGGTTATGAGCAAGGTGAAGCGAGCGCTTGAATCCCGTAGGGAATCAAGCGCGAGCCTATGGCTTATGTAGATTTTCTTGTCTTTGTAAGCACCCATTTTGTTAGCTTCCATCATGCCTGTCTTTATTGATTTTGGAATAGGCAGGGGCCAAAGCTTTTTGCAGACCTTTTCGTCATAAATTCTTTTCAAAAATTTCACAAACTCCTGTTCGTCATTTTTATATGGGAAATTTTCATTTAAAAAATCGAAGAAAGTAGGGTCTATGCAGAGAAAATCGCTAGAGCAGAGAGCTGGCTCCAAAGGCAGCAAGGCGGCGTCTTTTAATTGCTTCTCAGCCGTATTCTGCGGAGCGAATATGATTTTCAAATCATTTGAACTTTCGTCATTTTCCTCGCACTCAATTACCTTTAAGTTTGGCAATTCGCATTTTGTGGATAGATATTCTTCCGTTAAGAGCAAAACCGCTTTGAATAAACCGAGCCAGGAATTCCTGTCCAAATTATCCGCTTTTTCAACGGCAAACCCCTGTTCTTCCAATGCCTTTGCACATTGCGAAAAATAATTTTTGTCTTTGCTGGCTTCACAGGTCTTTGCAAAAAGTTTTTCATCTTTCTCAAAAATCGCTTTTGCGATTTTTGAGAGGAATGTATTCCCTTGCAAAAAGATTTTTTCCCCATTGTTTTCCGAATTTCTGAAATACGCAGTTGCAATGCCCTCCGAGAAACTCAAATTTGAGTCCACGCAGAGCTGCGTTTTAACCGCCGCATAATAAAACTCATTTTTTTCGCTTTTTGCAACTTCATCTCCCGCCGAATTGCCCTTTGCCGCCATCGGCAATTCTGGCGTAAAGCCCGCTGGCATAACTCCAAAGGAGTTAGGCGAGGCCAGCAGGGCCATCTCCCAAATATGCAAATCTTCTAAATCTTCTTCCATCTTTACCTTAGACGCTTGTAAACGGAAAAAAAGTTCAAAAAAATGAAAAAAGTGAAAAAAAAGCAAAAATACCTGTTTTTTTGCATATTCACTTGCAATTAACGAAATTTTTTATTATATTATATGCGGAGCTTTGAATTTCATTTCCGTTTCCAGCCAAATTGGTCGACTGAACCGAAATGAAGTTCAGAGCTTTTTCTTTATCCGCCCAAATTAGCAAATTATCCTTACTATTTATCCAGTCAAACACCCCGCAAACATTGTCTTTGGGATAAATGCTGCGGATATCGTTTATTAGTGCATTGTTCCTTCCGCGCCCTTTGTGCTGCAAACGCATAACCACAACATAGTTGCTACCTTTGTATTGCAGCTCCACGAGTATTACCTTGCTCCCGTCTCTCTTTGTACTTTCAAATCAAAGGGGTGTTCAATTGAGCGAAGCGAACCGTTTGCGAGGGGAAGCTAACCGCGAGAGCTAGCGAGAGTTAGGATATTCGCCAGCGAGTAAGTAGCGTATGGACGTGGGATTCAGACAAAAAGAATTCCGCTATGCAGTTGCAGAGCGAGCTTGTTCGCGGAGTATTTTCTTGGCTTCTGCCACGGAAACACCTTGCTCTAGTAGAGAGAAAACTTCTTCCAAAGTGTCTTCTCTACCTTCCTCATATCTAACCGCAAGGGCTTCATCCATATTCCATTCTTTTAACAGCATATTCTCAACCTCCGAGGCGTACTTCTCCAAGAAATATACTAAAATATTTTTAAAATTTGGAAACTACTTATCTAAACATGCAAAGTCACGTTGCTGGATACCCCGCCTCGCCGTGAAGGCTCGGCACCCCTTTGGGAAAGGGGAAGTGTTTCTATATGTGCTTTTATTTTCTTTACTACTTTATTTATGTTTTGAAAAATTTCTTTTACGGGGATGTGTAATATGTTGAAACCAGAATTTTTTAGGTAGATATCTCTGTTCTTATCGTATTCTCCTTTTCCTTTATGGCTTGCTCCGTCAGCTTCTATTATTAGATGTATTTTATAGCAAACAAAATCTACTATGTAGTTCCCTATTACCTGCTGGCGGTGAAAATCCAAGCCACACATTTGTTTACCTTTCAATTTTTTCCAAAGCGTTACCTCGTGGAAATACCCAGCTTTGCGAAGCTCATTAGCCCTTTTTAATAAGTTGAAGTTTTTAGGAATGTTTTTATAAGAGAATTTACCATGTATTGAGGGAATTTCCCCTCTACCAGAGGGGTGGCAAGCGGTAGTACCTCTACCGCTTGACGGGGTGTCCAAGCCTCGTGATGACGAAGCGTTGCCAAGTGATGCTAAATGTCTGCTTTTATGATTGCGGTTAGTTTTGACTTCGGTCATTTTTATCTCCATCTAAAGGTTCATTACCTTAGACGCTTGTAAACGGAAAAAATTCAACTATGTGCATTTTGCAAACAACTGTTGACGTTTTTGAGCAGAATTCTCAAAATTTACCAGAAAAAACAAAAACGCCCATCTACAAATGCTCTACCAAGTGTCTGTTATACTTATTTTACAGGATTTTCAGAATAAAAAACCATTTTTTATATATTTCTATGCCATAACATGAAAATTACGCATATAAAACAAGCCCAGCTAACATAGCTAATTTAATCATAGTTTGCGAAAGCCGCCATTTTTTTTTCCAGACAAAAAACACGGATAACAACAAACACGGCAAAACTGCTAAAATCACATAAGGCTTAAACAGAGCAAGCAGTGCCAAACATTGAAGCTCGCATATAAAAACCAGCAACAGCGATAGATTTATGCCCAGCAACACAGGGAATGTTTTTAAACCTATAGCGGAGTCGCCTGGCATATCCTCTATATCTTTTGTTATTTCACGTGCCATAGTTAGCATAAAAGCAAAAAATACCAAGTAGTAGAGTTTAGGCTGCGGAAGCCCGAATTTTACAATGGGAATTACTATAGGCGTTGTGGTGAGCAATGCCACCGCAAAATTCCCCGCCAAAGGCAAACCCTTCAAAAATTTATTATACACAAAACTGAGAATGCCAACAGCGGCAAATAACAGAGCAAATTCAAAACCCGAAATTAAACTCAATATCATAGCCAAACACACACATTTAATTGCAATGATATGAGCCGTTTTCAATTTTATATAACCGCTTGGCAAAGGACGGTTGGGGCGGTTTATCCTGTCCGTTTCAAAATCTATTATGTCGTTGTGGGCATTGGCAAAAGCCACCAAAAAAAACACTCCAAGCGAGAGAAAAATCACATCGCAATAATTTATTTCATAGTTGTTTTTTATTATAAAAAAGGAATATACGCACACCGCCGCCGCAAACATAGCGTTCCAAACACGGCATAGCGAAAAATAACTCAAAAGGAATCGCATGAAAATATTCAAGATTCTGTTGCTAAAATAGAAATCGTTTTTTTTCCAAAACTCGCTTTAATTTGGCTAATCAAAGAGACCTCGGTAAATTTACCAATTTTCAAAGAAAAAACTAAAAGACCGTGATGGCTCAAAATAGCAAGCCCCCGCCCAGTATAGTCTTCTATTCCTTGTGGAACCGTTTCCCCTCCAACAATGCTCTGCCGCCTGATGCGTTCCAAAATTCTCTGTATGGTTAAAGAGCCGCCGCGATCTTTCACGGATATGCCATAAAATTTTTCATTCATCATCAAATGGACTTTCACATCTTTGCCCTTGGGAATATTCACGTTCGCAAAACTCCCAATATCATAAGCCTTTTTGTCGCGGGCATGGGCGGTTATCCCCAAAACCCCGTAAGCTATGGCGTTTGTAATCAATTCGTGGCAATTTATTATAAATGTGCTTTTAGTAGCGCTGGGAATTTTGTTGATAAAATCCGTGAATGTATTCTTCACCAGCCTACGCATACAGATATCACCGGAAATGGAATACTGCTTATCAAAAACATTTTTTTTATTCTCAAAAAAGAATTTTAACCCCGACTTCTTTTCAAAAATCTTTTTAAAAATTCCCAGCAATATATCTTCGTTCAGATTATTTATATGTATGATGTTGCATAGGTTATATTCCATTGCAAAATCGAAATAATCTTCATAATCGTTTGAAATTATAATAATCTGGCGTTTTTTAAAATCTATTTCGTACATCAATTTTCGCAATTTATGTTCGGTGTTTTTATCATAAGTCACAAAAAACAAATTGTTATCTTTTAAGTCAAATTTTTTCTGCTCAAGTTCTATATTCTTCGGAAGCAAATCGTGTTTTTTAAGGCCATTATATAAATACAGTATTTTTTCCCTAACTACAGGCGAACAAAAATCGGAAATTATATTACAGGTATTTTTCATCTTTCAAGTCCCAAATATTTAGAGAGTGAATTTTGCCAAACTGGAACTTGTACTTCAAAATTTTTCATAATTTTTGTTTTATCCATAGCAGACCACAACGGACGTTTGGCCAAACTTTTCCATTCAGAACTTGCAATGGGCAAAACAGGGATCATCTTTTCAAGGAGTTTTTTTTCCAGTGCTTGTTTTTGAATTTCCGTGGCAAAGTCGTGCCAGCTTGCAATGCCATCGTTTGAGAAGTGATAGATGCCGGGATTTTTTGGATTTTTTGCAATCTTGAGTATAGCCGTGGCCAAATCGCACGTCCACGTGGGATTTCCCAACTGGTCTTTCACAACGGAAATCTGCTCTTTTGTCCGCATCAGGTTTAACATAGCTTTGACAAAATTTTTCCCGTTGATGCCATAGAGCCAAGCTGTGCGAACTATCCAGTGGTTGGGGTTTGCCTTTGCGAGCAGAACTTCACCCTCCGCCTTGGCTTTGCCATAAGCGTTTATGGGGTTTAGGGGGGCTTCTTCCGTCAATGGGTTAGGGGGATTGCCGCTTAAAACATAATCCGTTGAAATATGCACTATACCTATATTGGCTTTTGCAGAACATTCCCCAAGAACTTTAGGGCCAAGAGCATTCAGCTTGTAATTGAGTTCCGTTTCTGTTTCGGCTTGGTCAACAGCGGTGTAAGCCGCGCAGTTTATTATAAAATCGGGTTTATTCTTTGACAAAAAATCAGAAACAGCGAGTTCGTCCGTTATGTCCACTTCCCTATCGCTTTCAAAAACTTCAAAGCCATATCCTGCCTGAGCACGCAAATCCTGCCCGAGCATACCTTTAGAACCTGTTATCCAAATTTTCATGACTATGGTTAGTATAATATAGAAATTTTGCTAAAGGGCAAGGGGATAAAAGTTTTGTCCCAAGATTTTAGCCTAAAAGCACGAGAGTATTTAACGCTTACATTTACCAGCGGAACGCCTGCTTTTTGAGCAAGCCACTCCGCACCGGGCTTTGCAACGAGCGCAGGCCCTATTGGGCCGTCTAAAGCCATGCCCGCCGAATTCCCAGCTTTCAAGGCTTCCAGCAAATGCCTTACCTCGCTTTGCCCCCTGCTGCTCGAACCCCTAAAAACGTTATAGCCCAAGCTCTCGGCTAATCTTGCGAACTTGCTCCCATCTTTGCTCTTGCTGATTAAAACCGCGATATTCCGCCGTTTAAACGCCGCAAAGCAGGCGGGCAAATCCTGATGCCATAAACCTATAACCGCTGGTTCAGGCACAGATTTTTCAAACCGAATTCTCCAAGAGAGAACCAACATTTTTAAAATGAAATTTAACCTGTGCATCCCAAGGGTGGATATGTGTATGCTAATGGCAATGCCTATAAAAACCAAGAGTGCTATAACTCGTGGCGGTAAGTTCGCAAAATAAAAGGTTAAGCCAAACCCAGTCCATAAAAACGATATGGAAAATATTTTTTCCCTTACCGGAATTGGTTTGTTGTTGAAATAATTTGAAAGATATTTGCCAAACACCTTGTTTTCGAGCAAAAGTTTGTTCATCTTTGGAGAGCTGCGGGAAAATAAAAATGTTGCGAGCAGCAAAAACGGGGTTGTTGGCAAAACGGGGGTTACAACGCCTATAGCTCCAAGAATAACACAGATTACGCCTGCCGTAGCAAATAAAATTTTTTTCACTGAGGCTAATGTAGAAAACCCAATTTTTTTCTAATTTACCCCCCGATGATTCACCCCTCTGCACTAGTCTCTTCAGAAGCCAAGGTACACGAAAGCGCAAGCGTTGGCCCGTGGTGCATAGTTGAAGCCGGAGCAAAGATAGCAGAGGGAGTTGTTTTGGATACAAGGGTTCATGTTTTTGGCAACTCTAGCATTGGGGCTGGCACTCATATTTTTGACGGAGCTGTGATAGGCGGCGAACCCCAAGCCTTGAAATACGAGGGCGAGGAAACTTTTTTGGAAATAGGCGAGAACTGCAAAATCAGGGAATACGTGACTGTGAACAGAGGCTGCGGAGAAAACGGAATAACAAAGATAGCAAACGACGTTTTACTGATGGCATACTCCCACGTTGGGCACGACTGCCTTTTGGAGAGAGGCACGGTTATATCCAACGGGGTGCAGCTTGGGGGCCACGTTGTGGTGGGCGAATTTGCCACCATAGGCGGCGGAACTTATGTTCAGCAATTTTCAAAAATCGGCGCGTATTCCTTTGCGGGCGGAACGCTGAAAATAATCCGAGACGTGCCCCCAGCAAGCCGCGCCTTAGGTGAGCCAGCCCGCTTTGCCGGCTTAAACCTCCACGCTCTTAGAAAGCACAATTTCTCCGAAGAGCGAATAAATCTTTTGGAAAAAAATTACAGGGAACTCTACCGAGGCGGCAAGCCAACGGCAGAAGTCATCTTAGATTTTGCAAACGAAAAAACAGAATGCGACCCGCTTTTAACGCAATATTTCAAAAACTTCAGCGGAAATTTAATAACGAGTTTGAAGTAACTCTAAACTCCAACCGAGCAGAATATGGCAAAAAGATTTTGTCGACAGTGTCGATAAAATTGGTTTTGATCTTGCCTGAGAAAATGTATATAAGCCACATATTTGCGGCGGAAAACAGCCGCACGGGAGGGCTGCCTCCAAAGCTAGCGGTAAAACCCGCCGGCAGGGCGAGTCTATTATATGAAAAATCTATATTACCCCCAAATGACATTCGGCCTAACAGATGCTCAAGCAGCACAGTCCAAAGAAAAGTTCGGTGATAATCGTTTGACTGAGCTTGAAAAGGAGAGTTTTTTTGACAAGCTGAAAGAAAATTTTGGCGACCCTATGATAAAAATTCTGCTGGTTGCGCTTGGGATAAACGCGCTGCTGGTGGTTGGAACGCAAACAGGGCTTATAGCCGGCGAAAAAATAGCGTGGTACGAACCTGCGGGAATAGCAATAGCAATACTCATAGCCACACTTGTATCCGCACTCTCCGAATACAGAAACGAAAACGCTTTCCAAAAATTGCAGGAAGAAGCATCTAGGATAAAGATAAAAACCTACCGCAACGGCATCATCGCAGAACTGGATATAGGCGACTTGGTTCAAGGCGATGCGGTTCTGCTACAGCCCGGTGATAAAATTCCCGCAGATGGAATAATAATAGACGGCAACATAAAAGTTGACCAGTCCGTTTTAAATGGCGAATCCAAAGAAGCCACAAAAAAGGCAATCCCAAACGATTATAAAGAAGACAATGCCCCTATGGATTTTCTGCACCCGCACAAGGTGTTCAGAGGTGCCGTTGTTTGCAATGGCAACGCGGTTATGCAGGTAAGCGTTGTTGGCGATAAATCCGTTTACGGGCAAATTGCCAAGGAACTCCAAACCACCGATGACAGGGAAACACCGCTGAAATTGAAACTCAGCAAACTGGCGCATAACATCAGCAAGTTCGGCTATATAGGCGGCTCATCTATAGCTTTGGCTTTGCTGTTTAAACATATAGTTATAAACAATAATTTTGACCCCGCGCAAATTGCCGCTTACTGCTCAAACTGGGGAACGCTACTAAACGATATTATACACGCCTTTATGCTCGCCGTGATAATAATAGTCATGGCAGTTCCAGAAGGCTTGCCACTTATGATAGCCATCGTTTCTGCTCTGAATATGGGCAAAATGCTCAAAGACAACGTGCTGGTTCGCAAACTCGCTGGCATAGAAACCGCTGGCAGCTTGAACTTTTTATTCAGCGACAAAACCGGAACTATAACAAAAGGCAAATTGGAAGTGGTTGCATTTATAGACGGCAACTTAAAGGAGTATAAAAATTACGACGATGTTCAAGGTGATTTGAAAAAATATTTATCTCTCTCCATTCACCAAAACACGGATTCAGTTATCTCCGGCAAAAAAATCGTGGGCGGGAATGCAACGGAACGCGCTGTTCTCGCTTTTTCCGGCAGCAGCGGCGAAGCGGTGAATGTGAAAACGGCGGGCAAAATTCCTTTTAACAGCACTAATAAATATTCCGCAACCACAATAGAGGGTGATTATTCCTTAACCCTGATAAAGGGCGCGCCGGAGAAAATTTTGCAGAAGTGCAAATTTTACTACGATGGCGATGGACAAAAAAAGAGCTATTCCGGGCACGAGCAGTTGAATAAAAGTATAGATGGCCTTGCGGAGCGGGCGATTAGAGTCGTGGCTTTGGCGGTTTCTGAAGAAAAGATAAATGACGAGGCTTTGCCGGAAAACGATTGGATTTTGGTGGGCGTTATGGGCATAAGGGATGAGGTTCGCCCAGAATCCGTTGATGCCATAAATGAGGTTTTGGAAGCAGGGCTTAACGTGATTATGATAACAGGCGACCGCAGAGAAACTGCCATTGCAATAGCAAAGGATGCGGGACTTATGAAAAGCGATAGCGATATAGTTTTGACATCTGACGAATTTGCTGCCCATTCAGACGATGAGATAAAAGCGAAAATCAAAAACATAAAGGTTGTGGCACGTGCCCTGCCCGCAGACAAAAGCCGCCTGGTTCGCATAACGCAGGAGTTGGATTATGTGGTTGGAATGACAGGCGATGGGGTAAACGACTCCCCCGCTCTCAAAAAAGCCGATGTGGGTTTTGCGATGGGAGGGGGAACGGAGGTTGCAAAAGAGGCGAGCGATATTGTGATTTTGGATGATAACTTCAAATCCATAGACAAGGCGGTTTTATACGGCAGAACCATTTTCAACAACATAAGAAAGTTCATAGTCTTTCAATTAACCATAAATGTCTCCGCCGTTTTAATCAACTTTGTTGCACCGCTTTTTGGGCAGGAAAACCCGCTCACAATAATGCAAATTCTGTGGATAAACCTAATTATGGATACACTTGCTGCGCTCGCCTTTGGCGGCGAAGCCGCTCTTAAACGCTATATGAAAGAAGCACCTAAAAAACGCGATGATGCGATAGTCAACGGCGATATGTGGAAAGCGATATTTGTGGATTCCGCTTGGATATCCTTTTTAAGTTTGCTCTTTTTGTTTTCGTCATTCAAGAATAATTTTTTTGAAGAGACCCAAGTTATGCACACCGCTTACTTCACATTCTTTGTTATGGTAGCTATGTTCAACGCATTCAACGCCCGCACCGACCGCGTAAACATCTTTGACAACATAAGCGGCAACAAAAACTTTTTGCGAATTTTAGGGTTAATAGTAGTTGTTCAAGTTATATTGGTTTATATAGGCGGCGAAATATTCAGATGCCACGGGCTGGATTTAACGCAATGGGGCATTGTGCTTCTGTGCGCCATATCCATAATACCGGTGGATATGTTAAGAAAGACTTTTGTTTAAATGCCGCTATTCCTATTGCTCTTATGCTCCATAGTTTTTGCCCAAGTGCAGGGAGAAACGCCTGCACTTACCCCACTCGCATCCGAAAAGGGAACCTACTTGGTTGCCATGCCAACTTATACATACAGCAGGGTGCCGGGCACTCTTGGCTTAAACGCAGAAGAAGAAACATGGGTACCGGACAAATGGAAAAACAGACGAATTTTCAACCGCTTTATCCCGATGATAGACTGGGAGAAAAAGCAAAGCGGTATATGGTTTTACACAGGAAACGAAATAGGCGATGAACTCTGGCAGGAATTGGCAGAGGCAAACGGCGAGCCAAATAAAACGCCGATGCTATACGGCGGCTTTGCTACCCCACCCTTTGGCGGTTTTTATGCCACGGCGGAGTTCAACCAAATAGACCATTTTAGCGAAGCGAATTTTAACGCTCGCAGAAAGCGCGCAAACTCGCAGGAATTTTCGTGGTTTGGGGAAAATTTGCCCGCATATTCCGGGGTCTGGGGCGGTGCTGGCTACAACGGTACAGGAGGCTTTTTTAAAAACACCAATGTTTTGGTAGGCTCCGAGTATCTATGGGCGTGGAACCAAGAGGAATGGGTCCCGATTCGCATCAATCCAAGGGTTGAGGGAAACGCCTCTTTTTATTTTATGGAAACCGAGATTGAGTTATTCGCATCCACGGAAAAATTCCAAATCAAGGATTCCGCTGCGGAAAACCGCAGCAATTTTGGGCTTAGGCTCAAAGGCGAAAACACCGGAGGCGGTTTATATACCAGCAGGATAGGTGACGAGGAGAATATCGTCACTTGGGTGGATTTTAACCACACCTTTTTTGAAGATTTCACAAACGGAGGCTTTATAGCTTTAAGCTCGCAGCAACGCAAACATCTTGGATTTACAGACGTAGAACTTTTAGGGTTTGACATAGCAAAGCCATTTTCATTCACTTTTGCCGATAGTTTGGAATACAAAATAAACCTCAGCAACCCCACGGATTTAATTCTGGGGGTTCTGCTAAATCCAAACGGCATAAAAATATATGGCGAAACAACTTATGATTCAAAACCATTCCAAGCCAAAACAAGGGCTTACCAAAATTATTCCATCAACTGGGAATCCATAGGCTTTGATGGCGAAATTTCTTACAGGTCGCGCTTGGCGTGGATTGGAGCGGCGTATTCAAGGGAATTTTTTGAATACTATAGGGATAGCGCTTTTTATGATATTAAGCCAGCGGAAAGTTCTGCAAAATTATTTTTGAAATACCGCTTTTTGAAAGACTTATTGCTAACTCACGAATGGATTTACCGCGACCTTCCTACCAGATGGCTTTGGAATTTTCAGGCAGAGCAGAAAATCCCAAAACTGAACACCTCGCTTTATGCGGTTTGGCTGCACGTCCTTTCAAAAAACCGCAGGGATTTCCCCTTTGGCGGCGAAGACAGAGCGAGATTTTACTGCGGAATAAACACGGGGTTTTAACCACTTTTTAACAATATCATATATTTTCCTCCGCTACATCTCATAGCCAAGGCCTCGCTAAGATTTTCGAATAAATATCTATGACTTATCAATCCATCCATATACAACTTATCTGCGTGTTCTATTACTTGCTGCCAATCGGAAGGATAGCGAGAATTCCACGAACCGTGTATATTTATTTGCTTGCGCAGTATTTGCCAGTATAGCTTCTGTTCTATACAAAAATCATTAGACGGATTGCCGACTAGCACAATCTCGCCATTAGGACGTACCAAGTCCATACAACGTCGGAGAGAGTCCATGCTACCAACTGCTTCAACACAGGCATCATAGTATGCTAAACGCTGTGTATCGCCACGCCCTAGTAATTCAACATTGTTTGCCCCATAAATCCTTAGCCATTTTGCGACTAATTTACCTATTACACCATTGCCAACCACAACAATGCTTGAAATATTTTGCAAATCAAACTGTTTTACTGCGTGGAGCGCAACTGCCGCAGGCTCAAGCAATGCTGCCACTTCAAAGCTCATGTTATCCGGTATCTCTACCAAATTCCACTTCGGCACGGCAATATATTCTGCAAATGCACCATCCTGTCGCGAGCCAATGTAACTGTAATTTGAACAGGTTTCATAAGTTTTAAGTTTGCACGATTCACATTCAAAACACGGTAGCAGCGGGAACACTCCAACACGCCTGCCGTCTGCTGTTTCACCTGAGAACTCATGACCGGGAATGAGTGGATAACGATATGCTCCCGTTGAAAATATTCTAGCAATATCGGATGAACATATTCCAGCACATTTAACTTTTACCAATACCTCGCCGAATTTTGGTGTTGGTTCCAAAACATCCTCAAAACACAAATCGCCCGGACTATGCAATACCCATGCTTTCATCGGCACGTTCCTTAATAAAATATTTGGCGTATTCAAAATCAACAATGTCTGTAACCTTGAAGTTTTGAGGGTTTCCTTTATATAAATGTATTTTCATACCCGCTTTTGCTGCCATCTGGCTGCTGCCGCGAATTTCGGAGAGTTCCGTGTAGCTTGCAATTTTGTGCGCTTTTAAATATTTGGCGTAATTGTAGCATTCTGGTGTTTGTCCGGCTAACAATTCGTCACGGTTCAATATGGCTGTAATTGTAACTCCATCTTCGCTTTTATATACTGTTTCTGTTAAAGGCACTGTCGGGGTTGCTCCATCATAACCTTTAGACTCATCTATGCAATTGCAGATATCCTGTTCTGTGACAAGTGGTCTTGCCGCATCGTGGATTATCACATATTCTGGTTGTAGAGGTTGCACTGCGAGCAACCCGTTGTAAATGGAATGCTGACGTGTTTCGCCTGGCAATGCAAACGTTTTGAACTTATGAATGCCATTTTTTTCAAGCCATTTGCATATTTGTTCCTGCCACTGTTCCGGCGCAACAACAGCAATAGCATCTATGCTTGCACAGCGCTCAAACATTCGCAAGCTATACATTATAAGCGGAACTCCGCAAACTTCAACAAACTGTTTAGGCACTCCAAGTTCGTTTAACCGCTCGCTTGAGCCACCCGCTAAAATTATGCCAACTTTCATTTTAAACTCCTCCGCAATTCATTTAATATTTCTCCATAACTACGTTTTTTGCCGAACAAAACAGCAGTACCCAGAACGAAACCGCTTACTCCAAGCGCACTGAACTTGTTCACATTCTCAAAGGAACCATGCCCATCCCAGAATACTTCAATGCCGTATTCCTCGCGCAATTTAAGCAATCTGAGTATTTTTTTATCCACAAAGGGCAAATAGGTTTGCCCTGCGTTGCCTGGGTTCACACCCATCACAAGCACCCGTTTTACTACATATAATAATTCTAAAATACCCTCGGTCATTTTACCGGGACTAATCACAATGCCAGGTATTATGCCAGCTTCAATAATTGCTTGCAAGGTAGTGGATGAATGATACTCGCTTTCGGGGTGTATATACAACACATTTACACCGAGTTTAGCAAAGGTTTCAACATAATAAATGGGATTCTCAATCATTAAGTGACATTCAATGCTCTTACTGGTTGCGGAACGTATGTAGCGCAAATCATGTATTCCCATGCCAAAATTATGGACAAATTTTCCGTCCAATAAACAACCCCGCAGCAAGACTGCGGGGTATTTCGCCCCATTTATGAAAACGCATCATTTCATGGTACCAATTAATTCCTTAAAACGCGGCAAGCCGCGGGGAAATGCCCTCAGAGATTATATCAATATGAAATGCATCAATCCCTGCTGCTTCAAGCGAGCGCACTTCTTGTTCAAGGTGCCCATAATCTGCGCACATCATTGATGCTGAAAATTGAACTTTAGCCATAAATCCTCTTTTCTATATGCCCTATATTCAACTTAACCGAGTTGTAGAGAAAGTACAACGATGTAAGTACCTCCGCCGCATAAGACAAAGCACGTGTTGTTGCGATTTCCGGTAACTTGTCAGAAGAACGTTCCATAAATTCCAAAACCGCAAATATCCAAGAACAGTAAGCATCAAACACTTCTCGCCTTGCCGCAACCAGATTGTAGGTATATTGGTATTGCCCGTTCAGAATTGATAAATAATTATCATATTGAGCAGGATGCAATGTTTTCAAAGATGATAACAGAGTGTTTTTAACTTCTTCACTAACAAAACGTCTGAACTGCGCCAATGTATTTGGAAAGCATATATACGGCAAAGGCAGAATCGCATCCAAGTTGCCATCGGCAAGCGTTGCTAATTGTGCATCGTTTATTAGCAAATGTCTGCGGTAATGGCATATCCCTTTCCAATCGTGGCTTGTATTTTTCCATACCCAATACGTGGCTGTCATTTCGGAATACATTTTATTTTTTGCGGATATATTGTAACCTGTGTTATCAAGCAAAGGTGCTATTCGTTTATCGGTAATCTCTGCGCCTGCTTGTATGGGGCAAAACCAAGTTTTAAGCACGGGTTTGTTTGCAAGCGGTTTGTCTCTATGGTTTTTCACTTCGTAAAGCACAAAATCGCATATTGCACCGCTTTCCGAATCTTTGAGCAAGGGGAATTTTCCCATACTTTCAAAATAAGTACTCATCAAAAAATGCTCTTTGCGTGCACCTATCCGCAGATAATTCTTAAATCCACCATTTTGAAGCGTAGCGCAAATCTCATCTTGCAAAAGTTCTGTTACTGCTACAAGAATCAATGTTTCTTTGTCAAGGGCACAGTTGTTCAATTCGCGAACAGGTATTCCATCTATCTCTGGCGGGTTTCCTTTTGCATTGCTGACTATGAAACATTCTGGAGTGATGTTGTGTAAGGAACGGAGTGCCACAAAAACACCATAAGCCACCACTTGCGCTCCGTAAATTGCGAAGCGACTGGAGAGTTGTATTTGTGAGATGAAGTTAGGTTGCATTTGCTATATTGCTCCCAGAAGCCCTTTCGCTTCCTTTTATTATATCAAATTCTTGTTTTCCGTTTTCACCAAGGAGGTTATTATGCCCGGAAAGACCGCAGCTATTGCAAGCAAACTCAAACCAGTGAGGTTTGCACCGTTTTTTATTGACTGGACTTTTAAAAGCGTACTTGGGAAAAAAGGAGGCGAGTCTCTGCTTATGGCTATCATAAATAACTTTCTCGCCAGAGTTCTTCCACACCCACTCAAGAAAATCAAGTATCTGCCAACAGAGCGTCTGGGGGTGGCTCCAAAGAGCAAAAAGGTGATTTTTGATATTCTCTGCGAAGACAGTGCAGGTGATGTTTACCTTTTGGAAATGCAGAACGCCAAGCTCAAAACCGCCAATGACAGGATAAGGCTTTACATATCCCGCATTCAATCTGAGGGATCTGACTCTGGTTCTAAAAATTACCATTTGCCGAGCAGTTTTTTCATTGGCATTTTGAACTACAAGAGGAATAACAATAAATTTTATTTTACAGAAGAGGGATGGGTTAATCTGCAAACTATGGAACTTGCGAACAAAAAGGAGTTTAAAATATTCATTGAACTGCCAAAATTTGACAAGCCGGCTGAAAAGTGCAGAACCTTTAGGGACAAGGTTATATTTTTGTTCAAGAATTTGCATATTCTCGCTGACAGACCTAGTAATTTCAGGGAAAAACTGTTTGACAGAATTTTTTCCATTGCGGAAATTTCTAAATTGAAAGGTGAGGAACTTAAAGCGTTTAGGTATAGCATGAGATATGTTGATGAAAGACAGCTTGCCATTGATTGTGCGACTGAGGAAGCAACGGTTGCCGCTCTTCGTGTTGGTCGTAAACAGGGTAAATTGGAAGATGCTAAAGCAATGCTTTTGGAGGGTATCGACCCTACGCTTGTAGCTCGTGTTACAAAACTTCCTATTAGACAAATTAGATCTATGCGTCTTGCATAACCTCTTAGGTATAATATGAAACGCAAATATATGTACAGATACAACATAGATGAAAGACAGCTTGCGATTGATTGCGCCATGGAAGAGGCGACGGTTGTAGCTTATAAACAAGCTAAATTGGATGATGCCAAAACAATGCTTGCAGATGGGCTTGAACCGCGCCTTGTGGCTCGTTATACAAAGTTGCCTATTAAACAAATTAAAACGTTGATGTAGTGTGGCTCCGTAAAGTTTCATTTTACCTCACTTGTCCAAGAATTGACATTACCTGAAGTACATCACCGTTGATTGTCTTATAAGTTTCAACGTCTTCACGCAGAATGCTGGTATATTCACTCATCAAATGCCTTAATGATTTGATGCTGAAAAAATGATAATGGTCTAAGTTATCAAATTCAACATCGTCAATTGGGATGTGAAGAAATATTTTCCCGTTTGGTTTTGCAAATTTACATAATTTTTCTAATACAAAAACAGGGTCAACAAGATGCTCCATAACGTGAAAAGACATTATCAAATCAAAATGTCTAGCTATTTGCAATGTTTCTATCGGGGCAGATAAGATAGTGATACCTAACACTTTCTGTGATTCATCTGCGATTTGACAAACCTCATTACCTAAAACATCAAACCCTCGCTGCTTAAGCGCATAGAGCAACATTCCTTCAGAGCATCCAAATTCAAAAATGCTGAAATTATTTGGGTTTTCATCGGTTAACAAATCAAAAAAATCTAGCAAATGTATTCTGCCATTAACCCATTCATTCCATTCATCTGAAAATTCAATATGCGTAATTCCTTGATGATTTTTGTCTTGTGCCCAATAATCTGCTATTTTATACTTTAGTTCTATCGTTTTCTCAACATTAGGCACATTTATTCGCCATCCATGACCGCAAATATTACATCTTAATATCTCATTATTTGTAGTGCTTACAGCATTGTTTGATTTACATATTGGACATAAATTTGTTGTTTTCATATTAGATACCATCTTTTTAGGATATTAAATTGTTAATATATTGTACTTTGCTTTCATCAATACCCAAAGCCATAGCTTCACGCCTAATCTCTAAAAATCGAGTATAATTCGCTATTATCAGCACATCAAATTCATTAACGTGAGCAAGCAGTTTTTCTGGTGATTGTATAGTTACGCCATAAAAATCACAACCCTGTTTTGCAGAACTTTTATCAACAGCAAGTACTACCTCACCTTCTGCATTCTTGACAGCATCAAACGCCGCGCTTCCAGCAGAACCAGTTCCCCATATAGCGTATTTCACACCTTTATGGATTTTTTGACACTTATTTACTTCATCAATTTTAGACGACAATTCAACTACCTTTTGCGGCTGCCATATAGCAATGATTTCCGCAAAGTTTTTTGTATGGGCAATTCTATCAAAACCAAATTCACGCAATGAAATTGCGTTTTTGCTGAACAAAGCTGCATAACCACTATTTTCACTATCTGCGTTTTTAACAAAACGAGTATCATTTGAATTAGATAAATCAATATAATGCAATGTACCAGAATTAAGTACATATTTGCTCATTTGTTCGTTAAAATCGTCAATTAATTTCACATTTGAACTATGAAGTACAATCCAATCTTTGCTCAATTTTAACAGTTTATTAAATTCAATGCCGAAATTCTTTCCGTCTTGGATAACTCTAAATTCGTATTCGTGTGTAAATAACACGGAATTCAAGGCATTAAATCTATCTTCGTAATGCTCAATGTATGGCATTCCAGGTGAAAATCGTTTGTTTTCTTTTTTGCTTTCTTCGCAAATAATACCATTTTCAATTTTAATCAAATTGATCCGGTCAGATTTTAGCTTTGGGCTGTCAACCCTTTTTAGCATTTCATACATTGTTGGAGAAACATCATCTATTTCCTCATCGCTGTCACGAGTGAATGTATTTAGTGCAAAACCACAAAGCTCACACCAATGCAGTTGGTCTCCAAAATCTTTCGGTTCTCGTTTCCACCATTCTGGCTCAATAGGCCATCCACCGGGACCATCAAATAGCATATCCAATGCTCCTGCAACTTCACAAAAGAATGCACCTTTGGGGGTTATTGTAGCACTCCACTCGTTCTGTACCCAACAAGCATCGCGCAATTTATGCCATTCCTCATCGGAAATTCCAAGATCTTTACGGGCAAATAACCCCGGTTGGTGAAAACTGGGATTCATGTGGTCGTTAAGGTATTGTACGCAAAATAAGTCACTGATTATTTCGTAATGCTTCTTATACGAGGCTCCCATATTTGACCACAAGCCAGGTCCATTTGTACGAAATAGTGTTGTACCATCAACATCCATTTCGCTTCGGTTTTCAATTTCAAAACCGTGCTGTGTTTTGATAAAATCTTTTTGCGGATAAATCAGCTTTTTTACGGCAGGGAAAGATTCAAACTTAGATGCAATATACCGAATAAATCGTTCAAATTCTGGATGAAGTGTTGGCTCTCCTCCGATTATTCCGTATGTGCCACCAAAACCATCCAACGAATCAACCGCTCGCTTGAATGTGTCAAAATTCATATTAAATGGTTTTTTGTAATTACCACAAAAGCGAGTACAATTAGAACAACGCTTGTTGCAAACATTGGTAATGTCAATTTGTATGTGAAGCATTTTAGCTGGTGAACGCATTAGTCTGTACCTCCAAAAATAATTTTTTCATTGGGAATGCCTATACTATTCAAATATTTAATTGCATTTTTTATAATATTTGGTTGAGCATATCCAATAAGTATAAAATCGAAATCAGTATTCTTTATCTCCGATTTATCATATAGATTGATTGATGGATTAGGATTTACGGTGTCGCACCAAAGCACTACATCACAATAATATGATAATAAACACTGCGAGTAGTAGTGCCTTGCCATTGGACCACCCCCAATAAGGACTATACGACTGTTACGTGGAATGAGATGATACGGTATTTGAAATCTCAATACCGCTGTCGTCATATCACAACCAAAAGAACGTGCTGACATAAAAGCTAATTCTCTTGCAGAATTCTCGCTCACCTGCTTTTGCCATTGATACACACGTTCATCGTAGAAATAATCTTTTCTGCTTTTATTTACATCAAGTTCTCGAAATATTTTATTTTTACATTTCGTGATTAAAAATTCAAATGCTTCAAATTTAGTAATTTTATCAGAAAAATAACGTAAATATGCGGCTACGCAATTTACAAAACTTTGCTTCACAGTTTCGTAAATTCCCCAGTCAACCAACGATTTCTTTAACTTTACATACGGTAAATATGCTGATTCTGGATAATTGGAAAGCCCATCTGATTGGCTGGTTCCAGCATTTACACGATAATATACGAAAGATTCATTCACAACTGTAATTTTTTTGGCAAGTACCATATTTGCATAAGTAAAATATGCATCATCTGTAAATTTGATTCTTTGGAAGCTTATATTGTGTTTATTTAAAAAATTATGCCGATATAGTTTATTCCACGCATAACCTTTTGTGAGTTCAAAAATATTATTTGGGCAGTCTTTGTAGGAAAATACCTCCTTTTGAGGTATAACTTTTTCGTTCAAAATACTTGGTGATTTTATTTTTTTACCATCTCGATTGTTATATTCCATTCCACCGCATACAACAATATCGGCACCAGTTTCTTCAGCTCGGTTCACCATTTTTTCCAACATATCAAGTTTAAAAAAATCATCGCTATCCAATATGCTAATATATTTCCCCGTAGCAAGTGTCAAACCGAGATTTCTCGCCGATGCGGCTCCCAAGCCCTCATTCTTTTTACTGATTGCCCTTATACGGTTATCACGAGCAGCATACTCATTGAGTATATCAAGGGAATTATCAGTTGATCCATCGTTTACACATATAATTTCAATGTCACGCAATGTCTGACCTATAATGCTATCAAGGCATTGTCTTAAAAAAGATTCTGTATTGTAAATAGCTACGATAACCGAAACTTTTGTAACTCTATTTTTACTCATTTGTCACCTCTGCTTTTAATGCTACATCATTTTTTTTGCAATAATCAATGAAGTTATCATAAGTTTTTGCGTAGTTTTTATTAAATTCGGAATAATCGCACAATTCTTTATAATATTCAATTGGTTTATTCGGGTCAAAATTTTCTATATCTATAGACGGAATTTTATAATAACGATTTAGTTGTTTCATTCTCCCGTCAATATTTATCATCAATGTTGGTATCCCAGCCAACACTCCCGCAACATTACCGTGGAACCGAGTTCCAAAACAAAAATCATTTTGCTTTATTGCAGCAATCCAATCCTTAACAGAAAAGAATAATCTACCTTTATTTGTGAAAAAATCTTTAAATACATTATAATTAGCAAAAGGTAATAAATCCATAATTTCTCGCGGAGGTGACTTCTGTAACGTCAAATCAATATCAATTTTTTTCTCCGAAAAAATGTTTAATGCGTACCAAAAGAGTTTCATATAAATATCTAAAAAATTTTTTCTAGGTATATTTAAATTAGCAAAATCCGTAGAAAAATTAAAATTAGTACTTTTTAATTCCCTAGTATTTTCAACTTGGAAATTTCTATCCATATGGTAATACAATGACGGGCAACCTATTATCCTAACATTAGTTATTCCATATTTTTCCAAGATATCTGCGTCATATTCACCGCGAACACCTATTTCGTTTCGTTCTGCAATAGCAGACAAAAGATAAATGATGTCTCTTGAAAGTGGTTGCGGTAAGTCACCATTTTTTCCGTTATATATAAAACTTACACTCATAGGAACAATTTTTATTGGGTATTTTAATACTTTTTTCCAATAAGGCAAAAACCCAATATCAAAAAACGATGATATCGCATGAAGCATAATTGTAACAACTGAGTCGGCATTGAAATCTTTAGAAAAATTATGATCTCCGTATATACATTTTGCATCAATATTTCTAAATAAAGAATCTGTCATTAGGTATATTCCGAGATTACATCGGACATTACTATTATATGAATAAAATATGTCCGTAATATCGCTGAACGTCATATTTAAAGCATCACAAAATTTTATTGGATGTTGTTTTTGAAAATCTCCATTGTGAAACAACAGCGTTTGAGGTTTTGAATTATTTTTCATTTGCCTTTCTCCTTAATTATATTTCCTCCTCCAATAACATTTTCAAAATGCCACCAAATTTTTTTGCCAGAAAGTTCAGCTTCGAGAGTTTTGCAATATTTGCTTTTCCAATTATCATAATTATACAACCACGCAAACAGCCACGGCTCTATTTCCAAATTAGGCTTAATAAAATTCAATTTCCGAGTATCCGTGTTGTATTCTGCAATGCCTTTATTCATTGTAAAAGCATATATGGAATTTTTGCTACAGCTAGAATAAAAACAATAAAAATTTAAATCCTTATTTTCAAAATGCTCTGTGAGTTCAGTTAATTCCGTAATTTCATAAGTATTTACATTGATTTTATAAGCATTATTCGCTGCGACAGGAAACAGCCATATATTCCTGTTCAAATATTGAATTAAAAAATTCCCACTTATGTTTTTTTTCCTAGAAAAAAAACTAGGAAATTTAATTTTAAAAATTTCATTTGATTGCCGATTCCATTTAATAATATATTTTTCATAACGCGAAGCAATATAATAATTTTGCCCGTCAAAACATATAGAGGCATATACTTCATTCTTTTCTCCAATGCTCTTTATTTCAAAACTGCCAGTTTCCATATTGAAAAATATAATGGAATTTGAGCCTTGTATAATAATTGCAATTTCTACATCAATAATGCAATAATCATGAAAGAACCAAGACCCCTCTCCTTTTAATTCGGTAACTTCGTTAACCCACTCTGAAAAATATTCTATTTCATTTGTATTAGTGTTTAATTTCATTATAGCAGGGTATTTTATTGGAATAAAGTAAACAAAATTTTTAAAAGAAACAATATATTTGAAATTTTCATCAATATTTGCTTTAAAATTTATTTGCCCGAATTTGTTCTCATTTATGTCAAAAAACAGTATGTCATCGGCTGTTTCAGGAGCAAAATAAAGTTTTCCATTATTTGCCACCATACTTTTATATGCTGCATAATTTTTCCCAGTAATAATTTCTACATATTCCGATTTTTTCTCCTGTTTATTATATCTATAGAGTATATTATTGCTATCCATAAACCATATATAATTTCCATCATCATAAAATCCATTGATCATAGGAGCTACGGTTGCATCAAGTACCTGCCACGAAACAGGCTTCCCCCCTACCTCAAACAATTTCGTAACACTACTCCCATCCCCATAATACACATCACTAATAGCAATCGCACGGTTTAAATCATCCGTATCATCATAAATCCCATAGCCGCCAGCTTTATACTCACGCACAATCTCCGCATACTCCTGCTCAAGCCAAGGTCTCATACTCTTTATAGTACTTTCCAACAAAGGATGCGGTCTCCACAGCAAAACGGCATCACTTTGCTTTTTGAAAAATTCAAACACGCTTTTGACTTTTTGCAAGTATTTGTTTGAAGGCTTGTTGTCTTCTATAGTATTCTCCAGCAAGGAGCCTATGCTCGTGTTGTAAAACACTACCTTCTTGCCATTTATCAATTTCTCCCATTCAGGTGAAATTTCGTAATCTTCTCTTTTTGCGATTATTGCCTTGTCTAATTTTGGGCTGCCAAGTGCCAAGAATTTGTTTCCTATTTGCTCATATCTTTCCAAGACTTTGTTTTTCTTAGCAAATTCCTTATATGCGCTAACATAAATCTTGCGTTCTTCCTCTGTTTGCACAATCACCTTATGGGCAAAAAGGCAGCCAGGCACAGTGCAAAAATGCTTTTCAACATTGATTCCATTGCCAACAAAATAAGGCACATATACTAAGCAATCAGTTAATTTCCTCAACCTTTCGCTGTAAAAATCAGGCTCCACGCTTGTCACAATATTATAGCCATCATAAGGATTATGGATAAATATAATGTCTGGGTGTCTCTCCTCTAGATTGTATTTTCTATAGTCAATCAAAGGGATATTTTTTGGGTAGTCTATTTCCCAATGCTTTTCCGTAAATTTCCCGTCTATTTTATCATAATACGGAATGGGCATAACCAAGGCATCCCAATTCGGGTCATCTTTGGCGGCAAGGTAAATGCTTTCCAAGCTATCCCACATAGAAGCCTTGTATGGCAAAAAAAGCACTTCCTTATTCGCTTTCACTTCCAAATCAAATGCAGATTTGAGTTTCTTTGCATATTCAATGATATCCAATTTGCTTTCTTTCAAGGAAGTTTCTATTGCTTGCAATAATTCCAAACTCTTTGGAGCATTTTCTGATTCTAAATTTTCCCTAATGCACTCGCAGGCCGCGAGAATGTCTTGGATTTGCTCAGAATGGTCTGCCATTTTTGGCAATAAATTTGCCATATTGCCCATTGTATTGAGCAGGGAGAGCAGTTCGTGCTTATGGGATTTAATCACCATCCCTCCTTTTGGAGGGCCGTACGTATTTCGTTAAATAAGCAGCTTGACGCGGAGGAGAAAGCTGGGGGGAGGGGGGGGGTTGCGTCAATTGCACATACAGCTATACGTGCAAAATAGCCTACACCGTAGGCTCTATTAAACGCTATTTTATTTCTAAAAGCCATATCTTGCAGTCGGGTTTACCCTCTCATCCGCATCAATTCGTTATATGCTTCAAGAGTTTTGTTGCGGATTTCCAGCATTAAGTTAAAAGCAACTTTTGCTTCGCCAACGGCTAGCATAACTTGATGAACATCTTTTACTTCGCCAGCGACCATTTTTTGTATGGACTGGTCGGCATAATTCTGCATGTGGTTTACATCTGTTAAAAAGCCTGTTAGCATTTCGCCAAAATTAGGAGCATCCGCTTTTTGAGGACCCATGCGCTTTGGGTCTAAACCAGGATTGAGCGGCTGAACCGTGTCGCTCAGCGGCTTTGAATTCGAAACTGGATTTCTAATATCGTTGTACATAATCACCTTCTAAAATAATATAGCAAAATCTATACCAATATTAACCAAAAACCGCTAAATTAAGCCCTAACATCTATAAAATTGCCTAATTCACGAACGGGCAAGCCCTCTGCGCTCCTTTCTCGCAGAGCGCTTACCCGCTCCTCTACAGTCCCATCAAAATCTGCGGCTACAGCCCTTGCCTGCATATTATCGGCAGATTTAAGCGTTTTCTTGAGCGGTGCCGTAGGCGCCGCAGGCTCTAGCCCTATTTCCTTGCGTTTAGAGTCCAAAAGGGAGCGCCAATCCGCTTTGCCCGTCTCTTTAGCCGAAGCAGCATTGCCAGCTTGCTTGGCCCTTGCGGTATCCCGCAATTCCATGAATTTTTGAACATCTATCTTCATATTTCACCTCTTATTACGGTTAATTAGCCAAATCCAACGCTTTCATCAGCATAGCTTTTGTGCTGTTGAACGCCGTTGTATTCGCTTCATAAGCCCTTGTAGCAGTTATCATGTCCACCATTTCTTCCACCACATTCACATTTGGCATGTGAACATAGCCGTCCTTGTCGGCATCTGGATGGTCGGGGTTATAAACCAGTTTGTCTGGCCCCTCATCATCCCTTATTTCCTGAATCTTAACGCCGCTGCCTATGTTTTCCCTTGAGATAGGCCATTGAGGCTGGGGAATGCGGATATGCCCATCTTGGGTTTTTGTTCCGCTAATCTTGTTCTGTTCTTTTACCAAGAACTGGTCAAATTCCAAAGGGTCTGCCTCTAAGACGACGTGCTGCCTTTTGTAGGGGCCGCCGTTTTGGGTACGGGTTGTTTCGGCATTCGCTATGTTGGAAGCAATAACGTTCTGCCGTACGCGCTGCGCTCTTAAGCCTGTTGCGCTTATGTTCAAGCCGGAAAATAAACCTACCATTGCCATAAACTATCCTCCTCCCCCTCTGTCTCCTCTTATAGCCTCACCTATTGTGTTGCTACGGTCCTTTATAAATGTTGCTGCAAAATTAAAGGCAATCTCGTTTTCTGCCAATTTTGCCATCTCTATATCTATATCCACATTATTTATTTCGCCTGGATTTGTTTGGTCTTCTACCCTATAGCCTTCGCTTTTTACATGCTCTATTTCTTTACGGCCCAAAAAGAAGTGGTTGTTATCGGTGCGCTTGCCCGCCAGGTTCAGTTCCTTGTCCAGAGCTTTGCGGAGCTGGTCCTCAAAGGAAACCTCTATGCGGCGGTACCCCGGAGTGCTAACATTCGCGATATTGTTGGCTATTGCCCTGCCCCTATGGGTGTAGGCGTCCAACCCCTTGCTCGCCACAGGGATGCTCGTTTTGTCTAATATTGCCAGTTTTGTGAGCATAATAACCTCAAAGAACATACTGGCAAAATCCGTGCCAGATATTTGTGGTAGGGATTCTAATTATACTCCGGTCTTGTGGTGAAAATCAAAGTTACTCCCTGCAACCCGTGGAAAGCTCAGTTTGCACGGTCAAACTTCTTTATAAATTCATCTGGCGAAATAACTGTTATTTCCCTGTTAGCGAAACCAGGTAAATCACGGGTTACAATATAATCTGCGTTAAACTCTTTTGCACATTCCAATTGTAAAGCATCTTCAAAATCATCTATATTGTCATTTTTCAACGCTTGGACTATTTGATGTTTACCAGTAGGAACGATGTCTATGTATTCCAATATGTCTAACAAAATTTTTTTACGTTCTTTTGCGGTATATTCTTTTCTCGTGATAAAAAATACATTTGAAATTGTATGCGGAGCAAGAGCGGATTTTTTCGATTTGCATATAGCCAAAACCTTAGCAGATTCCTCAATAAATTCCATTCGTTTCAATAATACATCAAGGACAATGTTAGCGTCTATAAAAATTCTCATATTTTTCCTCTAAAGCCGTTGCATAATCCTCTTTCCAATCCCAGTTTTCTGGACGTGGAACTTGCAAACGAAGAATTGCAGCGACCAATTCATCTTTTTTCAGATTTTCAGGCAAATCTTTATTCCCTTGCTGTTTTAAAGTTTCCATAGTAGTAATGTAGTAAAAATTTTCTATTCCTAATTAGTCGTTCCTTATCAACCCTAGATTAGGCGGCGATAGGGAGTAAATGTTTCGGGAAAATGGTTTGAAAAATAAAGAGCAAGAATTTCTTCTTGAGCACTTCCATCATTTTCTTCAAGTTCCAAGC
>Ga0268262_10000040_pt1 | contig 140758 bp, 153 predicted proteins | sample TergutNc150P3_FD_190354 | JGI IMG/M metagenome (GOLD analysis project Ga0268262, IMG submission 190354) | Nasutitermes corniger P3 segment gut microbial community from laboratory colony in Florida, USA - Nc150 P3 (SPAdes) (version 2) | ecosystem: Host-associated > Arthropoda: Insects >...
CGCAAAAGGCATTGTTGTTAAATTGGGGAAATACGGCGGAACTTACGCTCACAAAGATATTGCTTTTGAATTTGGGGCAGCAATCAGTGCAGTATTTAGATTATTTTTGATAAAAGAATTTCAACGATTAAAAGAAAACGAACAAAAGCAGCAATCTTTGGAATGGAGCTTGCAGAGAACTCTGTCAAAAATAAACTACCGCATACATACAGATGCAATTAAGGAAAAACTAATCCCTTTGGAACTCACAAAAGAGCAAATATTATTTGCTTACGCTAATGAAGCGGATTTATTGAATGTGGCTTTGTTCGGCAAAACCGCCTCTCAATGGCGAAAAGAAAATCCCCAAGCGAATGGCAATATAAGAGATAATGCGACTTTGGAGCAGCTTGTTGTTTTGTCAAATATGGAAAGCATAAATGCTCTCTTAATTCGGCAAAATATGTCTTCGCAAGAAAGGATAAAGCAATTGAATGGCGTTGCCATTTTGCAAATGAAATCTTTATTGGGTAATCAGAATATGAAGCTGCTTAAAAATCTTGGGACTAGGTAAGTTAATTTACTGTTCATACAATAATCCCGCATTCCGTAAATTTTTCTTTGATTTCTTCTAAAATATATTCCGAAGACAGGGTGTGAGATGTGTCGTAAGTTTCTTTGTAAAAGGCGAGTTGATCTGTGTTTTTTAATTGATTGTAAGCAATGGTTTTGCTGCCACTGAAATACCTTTCAGCGCAGAGTTCAATGATGTAAACTAAAAAGTCTTTGACTGCTGGGGCCATAGGGGGTAATATAGAAAATTTCTTACCATACACTTTGGCAATCTTGGCAATACCAAGTTCCATCTTTGCGTTCAATGTTAGAACTGCCGCATATAGGACAGCTAACATTAACATAATCACTCATAAATTTCAAAAATCTTGCTAGCATTTTAAACTCTCCTTGTTTTAGCTGAATATATGTGTAAATATAGTAAATTATTGCAAAGTCACCATCTCTGCCAAATCTTGCGGAGCGTAAGTGAAGATAAGCAACGGGGCGTTTTGAGAATTTGCATAAACCCATAGATCTAAATCTTTTGTGCCTCTAACATGACCATACAAAATTACAGCTATGCCGCCAACTAAAATAAATTTCACATTTTCTTCCAGCAATATTTTTATCATATCTTTATAATCAGCTTTCAACTTAAATTCAATATTCTGCATAAAATTTCCTTGCAACTTTTCTATTTAGTGGTTTAGAAATATCTACTGCATCTTTATTGAGATGTGTGGTAAATTGCATTAAATCCCAAAATTCATCCCAAAGATGTTGTGGGGTTCCTTCTACAATCCAAAAATCATTGTCTTTGAATTCTTGAGAATCCATATTCATTTTTTTCACGATGCTTTTGTTTAATCTCTCCATAATGAAAATATAGAAAATTATTTCAAAGTCACCATCTCCGCCAAATCTTGCGGAGCATAAGTGAAACAGTTAAGCAATGATTTTGTTACCGCTATGTTTAATTTTCTATATTTATGCTAATCGTCCAGTACACTGGCAGATTAGCGTATATATGAAAAACCTTTCCCCATCGCCTTTTGAATTGAAAAAACGCGACATATTGAATGAGCTTCGCGCTGCGAAAAAAGAAATTCTAGACTTAACAATTTCTTCGCCAATGCAGATAGGGCTTAGTTTTGATATTGCAGAGGATTTGCATTACTTGGCAGAAAATCCTGAGTGGCAATTCTCCGCTCCCGATGCTTGCGGGCAATTATACGCAAGAGAAGCAATAGCAAAATATGCGGGGAATGATTGCAATGATGTATTTGTCACTTCCAGTACATCGGAGGCTTACTCTGCATTGTTCCGCGTTTTTTGCGAAAAAGGAGATTTTATTTTAACCCCAAATCCCGGTTATCCCTTGATAGATTCAATAGCTGAACTGGACGGTTTAAACACGCATCCATATTTTTTGAAACCCGATTTCAATAAAAATATTTGGGAAATAGATTTAGATTCTCTGGATTCCATTCCACCAAATGCAAAAATACTTTTGCTAATATCCCCGCACAATCCCACAGGGCACACTCCAACAAAACAGGAATTTGAACATATATTGCAATTCTGCGAAAAAAACAACCTAGCTCTGATAATAGACTCTGTATTCTCTGCTTATAAACTAAACAACAACTATCAACTATCAACTATCAATTATCAATTAAACCCAAAAATCCCCATTTTCACCCTAGACGGTTTGAGCAAATCTGCGGGGCTTCCGCATATAAAGGTTGCTTGGATAAATGCTGCTGTACCAAAAGAGCAAAAACAGCATATTTACGATTCTTTGGAATATATTTTGGATTCGCAGTTGAATTGCTCATATTTAAGCCAGGCATTGTGCGCACGGGTTTTGCCTAGAGCGAGTGAATTTCAGGAAAAGGTAAAGGAAAGGTTAAAAAAGAACCGAGTTTTCTTATTTGATTGTTTTCCCAAAATGGGCGCAAAGATTATTCCATCCGCAGGTGGTTGGTATCAGAGCTTTTATTTTCCAAACACAAATGACGAAGAACTCTGCCTAAAGCTCCTAAAAGACAGGCAAATTCTCACCCATCCTGGCTATCTCTTTGACTTTGAAGAAGGCTGGCTGGTTGGCAGTTTTCTATATTCATAGTCCAACTAGCGAAAGTGGCGGAACTGGCAGACGCACTAGGCTTAGAACCTAGCACCGCAAGGTATGGGGGTTCAACTCCCCCCTTTCGCATTACATTTTTCAAAGGAGAACACCTTGGCTATAAACATTAAGAACAATGTGATCATAACTGACGAGAACCATCGCTCAGTTGAATTTACAATTCCTTTTAAAGAAATGGAAAAACTTTTTGAGAAAAACCTTGGCGAGTTCAGAAAGCAGGTATCTATGAAGGGATTTCGCCCAGGGCAGGTTCCAAAGCAGCTCTTTGTGTCCCGTTTTGGCGATGAAGTATGGCGCGAAACCTTAGGCAATGTAGTGGAAAACGAATTGAAAAATGAATTTGAGAAAATAGTTGAAACTTGGAAAACAGATGAAAAGCTTGAAATAGCGGCTCCAGCAGAGTCCGGGCAGCTCTCGGCAGAACACGGTAAAGACCTAGTTTACAAACTCAGCATTGCGCTCAACAAACCACTTGTGGTTCAAGGCTATAAAGATCTTGGAATTAGCGTCCCTGCTACCGTTGTTTCAGAAGAGGAAATAAATGATGTGATTAAAGATGTACGCGAAAGATTTGCCAAAGAATCTGAAGTGCCACCTACAGACGAAGAGTTTTATTCCATAGTCGGGGCAAAAGACGAGGCAGATTTAAAATCAAAAGTTACAGAAGATGTTTTGAGAGACAAAAAACAAAAAGCCATACTACTTGCACTCAAAGAGGCTTTTGACCGCTTGATAGAAAAAAATCCATTTCCTGTTTTGGAAGAACAAATAAAATATACCGCTGTGCGCAGTATGCAACATCACCACCACAGACACCATCACCACGAAGAAGGTGAAGAAGAAATAACCGTTTCCGAAAAGCAGTTAAATGAAATGCGCCCCGAAATTACCCGCGTAATTCAAGAAGACCGCATTTTGCGTTCCATAGTTGAACAAGAAGGCTTAAAACCAACGCAGGCACAAGTTGATGCAAGAGTAGAAGAAATTGCACATTCGGCAGGAATGTCTTTTGCATCTGTTAAAGACACTATGCGCAAAAATGGGCAAATAAATAGAATTAGAGAAAATTTGAAATTAGAGCTTGCGCAAAATTTGTTGATAGGGGAAACACTAGCGGAGAAAACATGATTATTCCACACATTTTTGAAGACACAGGTAGAGGCGAGCGAACTTTTGACATATATTCCCGCCTGCTCAAAGAACGCATAATTTTTTTAGGCGCACCCATAAACGATGAAGTTGCAAATGTTATAATGGCACAGCTCATTTATTTGGAATATGAAAATCCGCAAAAAGACGTGACCATTTACATAAACAGCCCAGGTGGTTATATTTCCAGCGGGCTTGCCATTTACGATACTATTCAGCATATTCGTTCAGAGGTGGTGACCATTTGCATTGGCGAGGCTTCTTCAATGGCTGCTATTATACTTGCTGCCGGAACAAAGGGAAAGAGATTTGCTCTTCCTCATTCGCGTATAATGCTGCACCAGCCGCAGGGTTATGCAAAAGGCCAAAGCTCCGATATTCAAATTCACGCGAGGGAAGTGATAAACACTCGCGATAAATTAAATGAAATAGTGGCAAAGCACACGGGAAAAAATTCCGAAGAGATAAAAAAGAAAACCGACCGTGATTTTTACCTTACCCCCCAAGAAGCCTTGGAATTCGGCATAATAGACGAAGTATTTAAACCAAAAGAGAAAACAAAAAAGTGAAAAAAAAATCACCGTCTTGTAGTTTTTGTGGATCCTCACACGAAGAAGTGGAGAGACTGCTCACAGGCCCTGAAAACGTGGCTATATGTAATAAGTGTATCCAAGCCTGCCATAAATTGATATCATCTAACAAAATCGAAAAACCAGCCACTGAATCCGCTCAAACCGAACAAACTGAAGCCCGTTTGCCATCTCCCGCTGAATTAAAAAACCACTTGGATAAATTTGTAATTGGTCAAGATAATGCTAAAATTGCGCTTTGCGTGGCGGTATATAACCACTATAAAAGGCTTTATTCGGCAAACTCCAAAAAGTTTTCAAATGATGTTGAAATAGATAAATCCAATGTTTTATTTGTTGGTCCCACAGGTTCTGGCAAAACACTACTCGCTCAGACTCTTGCACGTTTTTTGCAGGTTCCCTTTGCCATAGCAGATGCCACAGTTTTAACAGAAGCTGGTTATGTTGGCGAAGATGTGGATAGTATTCTTGTTAGGCTTTTCCAAGCTGCGGACTACAATGTTCAGGCAACGGAAAGGGGTATTGTTTTTGTGGACGAATTAGATAAAATTGCCCGCAAATCTGCCAATCCTTCAATAACGAGAGATGTGTCTGGCGAGGGTGTTCAGCAGGGCTTGCTTAAAATTTTGGAAGGAACCATCGCCGCTATTCCACCGAAGGGAGGTCGCAAACATCCAGATCAGCTTTTGGTTCACATAAATACTCGCAATATTTTGTTTATATGCGGAGGTGCTTTTGAAACTTTGGATAAAGTTATTTCAAAGCGTGTAAACTCCTATGGTGGAATGGGTTTTGGTGCAGAGGTAATTTCTAAAAATGAAATTAAAATTGGGGAAATACTCAGCAAATGCGAACCAGAAGATTTAATAGGTTATGGACTCCTTCCAGAACTCGTTGGCAGGTTGCCGGTTATAGTTAGTCTAAACGAGCTGGACGAAGCTGCGCTACTGAGCATTTTAACCGAACCGCAAAATTCCTTGGTAAAACAATACACCAAATTATTTGCAATGGATGGAATAGAGCTCTCTTTTACCAAAGATGCTTTTGATGTGATAGTCAAAAAAACTATTGAGCAAAAAACAGGAGCGCGTGGGCTTCGCTCTGTTATGGAAAGAATACTGATGCCTTATATGTTTGAAGTTTCAAAATATAGAGAACAGGCTGTTTTAAAAATAGATTCCAGTATTGTTGAAGCAGCAATATCAAAAAGCAAGAGGTAAATTTTGGCAAAAGAAAAAACCGAAACCATTGCGAACAAGGAAGATGCTCAATTTCCCCAGCCGGATTTTGAAAAATCATTCCCTGTTGTGCCTTTACAAAAGTTCGTTATGTTCCCCAGAATGGGAACGAGGCTTTCATTTGACAGGCAAATAACTTTAAATGCGTTGAGGCACATAGACGATTCTAAAGGTTTTGTTATATGCCTCTTGCAAAAAAATAGAGACGTGGAAGTTCCTGGTGAAGACGAATTATATAAGGTTGGCATTTTAGCTTATGTAAAAGGAGTTTCTGGAACGCCCAACAATTTGCTTTTGGTGAATTTGTTTGGTGTTTTGCCTGTGGACATAGACCAGATGTCCTTTAACGATAAAGACAACGACAAATATTTCAGTGCCACTGCAAAACCTCGCTTTTTGGATTTTAAAGACAAAAAACTTTCAAAAGCTCTCGCAGAAAATATGCTGGTTTCAATGGAGCAATATGTAAAAACCCAACACAATTTGCCAGACAATTTAAGAGATATTCTAAAAGGAATGCCTCCAGAAGAACGCTGCCTTATAGCGCATAGCTTTTTAAGACTTTCTGACGATGAGCATCAAAGCATTTTGGAAAGTGCCTGCCTTGAAGAGATGTATGCAAAAATAGATTTAGCTATAAATACCGCATTAGAAGTTCACAGAATAATATCTTTGAACAGGCAGCAGGTGGAGATAAAAATGCAGCGTTCCCAGCGGGAATATATGTTGCAGGAACAAATTTCTCAGCTTCAAAAAGAATTAGATGAAATAAATTCAAATGAGCAGGACAACGAGAATTTTTCAAAAAAAGCACGTGAGCAAAAATTTCCGCCAACAATTAAGGAAAAATTTGACGAAGAAATGGCGCGCTTAAAACTTTTGAACCCGATGAACCCCGAATATACCGTGGTTCGCAATTATATAGACTGGTTATTAGCTCTTCCCTTTGGCGTTTATACAGAAGATGTTTTGGATATAAAAAGAGCCACAAATAGCCTTGATTCCAAACATTTTGGCTTGGAAAAAGTGAAAGAGAGAATTTTAGAACACATTGCCGTTTTGCAAATGGCAGAAAAATTAAAGAACAAAGATGTGAAAAGCCCCATTCTGTGCTTGGTTGGTCCACCAGGGGTAGGCAAAACAACCCTTGCCATGTCTATAGCAAATGCCATGAACAGAAATCTTGCCCGCATTTCGCTCGGCGGAGTTCACGACGATGCGGAAATTCGTGGCCACCGCCGCACATACATAGGCTCAATGCCTGGGCGCATTGTGCAGGCTCTTCGCAAGGCAAAAAGCATGAACCCTTTGATTTTGCTAGACGAAATAGATAAAATGTCAAGAGATTTTAGGGGCGACCCTGCAAGCGCAATTTTAGAGGTTTTGGATCCCGAAATAAACACCGAATTCAACGATCATTTTATGGAAGTTGGCATAGATCTTTCCAGAGTATTTTTTGTTGCAACCGCAAATACCCCAGACGGAATTCCAGCAGCTCTCTACGACCGTATGGAAATAGTGCGCATACCTGGTTATTTGCATTTTGAAAAGGGACATATTGCAAAAGATTTTTTAATCCCAAAAATTTTAAAGCAAAATTCGCTAACCGCAAAGCAATTCAAAGTTTCAGATTCTGCCATAAATGGAATTTTAAGGGAATACACACGAGAGGCAGGTGTTAGGGAGTTGGAGAGAAAATTGGAAACAATGGCTCGCAAACGGGCAATGGAACTGGTTTCAAAGAAAAAATTCACTCCGCAAATTGTGCAAAAGCAATTATCAACATATCTCGGAGTTCCAGATTTTGCAGGCCCAAGACTTATAGACGAAAAACGCGCAGGCATAACAACAGGGCTGGCTTGGACTCCAGTTGGCGGTGATGTTTTGCATATAGAATGTATTTTATTGCCTGGCAAGGGAAAGTTGCAGCTTACGGGGCACTTGGGCGATGTTATGAAGGAATCTGCTCAAATAGCTCTTTCTTTGGTTAGAGAACGCGCAAAAAAATACAAAATCCCAGAAGACAAATTTCGCAAAAGTGATGTTCATTTGCATTTTCCAGAAGGAGCAACCCCAAAAGATGGTCCGTCTGCGGGCATAGCAATAACAATAGCAATGCTCTCTGCATTCACAGGCCATCTCATTTCGCCTTTTGTAGCTTTCACGGGCGAAGTAAGCCTTATCGGTCGTCTTATTGCAATTGGCGGTTTGAAAGAAAAATCTCTAGCTGCTTTGGACTCCGGTGTGAAAAGATTATTTTTGCCCAAAGACAACCAAAAGAATGTGGAAGACTTGCCTGACTTGGTTAAGAACGGCTTGGAAATAAATATGCACACGCATATTGATGAGGTGATAGAGCAGTTGTTTTAGTTTGAGTTTGAACTACTGAAAGGGCAAAAATCGCTAAATTTACCTATTGCGCATGTTGTTAGAGATGTTTCATAACACTTATCCTCATAAATACAATAATTCTTTGATGCCGCAGAGGAACTGCTAGCAACGGAAGAAGAACTGTTCTCAATGACCCTGGAACTACTCGATGACGGCATTTCATAAACGGTGCAAGAGCAAAGCAAACCAGCGCAAAGCGTTAAAAGAGCTAATTTTTCCATCAGTAGCAAATATAGTAAATTACGCTTCTTTATCTATTTGCGTTCCCTTTTCGCCAAGGTTTGGTTCTGGCGGTGGTTCAACTTTTTTTTGCGTTTCGGTTTCGCGTTCTTTTCTCTGCTGGTATTGCCTGCTTTTTTGCGTACTTGCAAGTGATTGACCTGCTATAACTTTGTCTATCTCTTCTCTGTTGAGAACCTCGTGCTCAAAAAGAGCCTCGCTCAGGGCATCCAGTTTATCGCGGTTTTCTAAAAGAATTTCGCTCACTCTGTTCACTTGAGCTTGAATTATGTCGTTCACCGCATCGTCTATCATCTCTGCGGTTTTTTCGCTCATCTCTTTTGGCTTGCTTATTTCCCTGCCAAGGAATATTTCGTCATTGTTTTTGCTGTATGCTATTGGACCTAGCTTTTCGCAAAAGCCCCATTCGGTCACCATTTTGCGAGCGAGTTCGGTTGCCCTTGCAATGTCGTTTGAGGCACCTGTGTCTTGCTTGTTGAACACCATCATTTGGGCTAGCCTGCCTGCCATCAAAATTGCGATTTGATCTTCGGCGGCTTCTTTGCTCATGGAAACTTTATCTTTTTCGGGCAAGGAAAGAGTTACGCCAAGAGCGCGACCTCGTGGGATTATTGTTAATTTGTGCAAGGGGTCTGCATTTTTGCAGAGAAGGTTTATCAGAGCGTGACCTGCCTCGTGACAAGCTGTCATTCTTCTATCTTCTTCGCTCATCAAAAGAGATTTTCTCTCCGCACCCATCCAAAGTTTATCACGAGCCTCTTCAAAATCCAACTGCGTAACCGTTGGATTTCCAAACCTAGCTGCCATAAGAGCCGCTTCGTTCACAAGGTTTTCCAAATCTGCGCCAGCAAGACCCGGCGTTCCTTTTGCAATATCTTTTACATTAACTTCTTTGTCTAACGGAACTTTGCGTTTTTCCAAATGCACTCTCAAAATTGCCTCGCGCCCCACCAAGTCTGGCAACCCCACAACAACCTGCCTGTCAAAGCGGCCTGGTCTCAGCAATGCTTTGTCCAAAACATCGGGGCGGTTTGTGGCTGCAACTAAAATAACTCCCTCATTGGGAGCAAAACCATCCATTTCAACAAGCAATTGGTTCAAGGTTTGTTCGCGTTCATCGTGCCCGCCGCCAAGCCCCGCGCCGCGCTGCCTGCCAACCGCATCAATTTCGTCTATGAACAAAATACAGGGTGCATTCTTTTTTCCCGTTTCAAACAAATCCCTAACACGGCTTGCTCCAACACCCACAAACATCTCAACAAAATCCGAGCCGCTCATGCTGTAAAAATTAACACTTGCCTCTCCTGCCACAGCTCTTGCCAAAAGAGTTTTTCCTGTTCCTGGAGGACCAACCAGCAACACTCCTTTTGGAATTCGTCCGCCAAGTTTATCAAATTTTTTAGGGTCTTTCAAAAAAGAAACCAATTCTTCTAAATCTGCCTTTGCCTCATCGCAACCAGCAACATCTTTAAATGTGGTTTTGTTTTTATCGTTGTTTATCAAAATAGCTTTGCTTCTGCCAAAAGAAAACAAACCTCTCCCACCCATACCGCCAGTTTGCTTTGCCATCATAAACCAGAACAGACCCATTATCATCAGCACGGGCAAAAACGCAATTATATGGTTCACCCAAGTATTTTCATCGTGCAAAACGCGCACATTTTTTCCAAGCGATTCCCACTGCGCAATAATTGAATCTGGAATGTAGAGCATATAAGAGCGAAATGGTTCCTCATTTGCTTGCACCACTTCTGTAGCAAAAAGACTGGGTTTCACCACGCGAGGTTTTTCATTTGCACCTAGCTTGCGTTTGCCAAGTATTTCTATTCCGTCTGGAGTGGTGCGGAGATTAATGGAATCTATTTTGATGGTTGGATTTGCAACCCATTCCATAAGCTGTGTGCGTGAAATTTCTTTCACGGGATTTTCGGAATACAATTTGAGCAATATAAAAGCGAGCAAGCACATTGTTGCTATGAGTAAAAAATTCTTTGGCCGCATAGGTGGCATTGGCGGCTGTTTTGGAAGTTTTGGTGGCTCTTGCTTTGGCATAGGGGGAAAATAGAAATTTTCTACATTGTTCAGAGCAATGAAAATCCTAAAATCCTTTATGCGAGAGTTTGCAGTTCCTATTGCCACAGCACTTGTGGTGATATTTTTTGCCATACAAGCATACAGAATTCCAAGCGGTTCAATGGAAAACACCCTTTATGAGGGAGATTTTCTTTTAGGATTGAAATTTGTTTATGGCATTCCAATTCCATTTTCGTACAGCAAAATACCCATTTCCGAGCCAGATGTAGGTGAAATTGTGATTTTTCGTTACCCAGGCGAACCTGAATACCCAGATTACGATAACAAACGCTATACTCACCTTGCAAATGCTTTGATGCTAGGCAACTTTTTTTGGGATAATGAAGCACCAGAGGGAAGCCCAAAACTCATTCACTATGCGGACGGCCCAAAAGATTATATAAAAAGATGTGTGGCAAAAAGCGGGCAGCGTGTTGCGGTTAAAGGTGGCAAGCTATTTTTGGATGGTACAGAGCAATTCTTGCTAGGTCTTGGAAAATATACGGAAAGGCACAGAGAAAACACACCAAGAGATTATTTAAAAGAAATAAAGGTTCCAAGCCAAGGAGAAACCATAGTCTTTGATAAACTTTCTACTCGCGACCTTTGGTGGATTCGCTCGCTTATGATTCAAGAAATGCCAGATAGCCTTGTTGAATTCAATATAATCCTAACTAAAAACGGGCAAAAACTGCAAGACTATACCTTTGAAAATTTCCGAGTACCAATAGAAAATCACAAATATTTGTTGCTCAATACGCTTTTTAGCCAGAATAAAATAGTTCCGCAAAATTTGAGAATGGGAGATACCATAAGTGGTGCTATGGATTTGAGTTTTTTCAGCAAATCTGCCCGCACGGGATTTTTAGCCCGCCAGTATCCGAATATGCTGCAAAAAAGCCTCTTTGGAAGCCGTCTTGTTGGTTACGATACTTTTGACGGCTCGCAATTAGAAGACTTGGAAGTTAATGTAGCACTTGAAGATGGTTTGGAATTGAAGTGGCAAATAACAGTGAACGGAAAACCAGTTGAGCAATACACTGTAAAAGACCAAGTTTATTTTATGATGGGCGATAACCGCGATAATTCCGCAGACGGCCGCTATTGGGGTTTTGTTAGCGCAAGGAATATAAAAGCCAAAGCTTTTATAATATATTTTAGCCTAGACAAGGAATCTAAAATTGAATTGCTAAAACCTTGGACATGGATTCACTTGCCTGCCGACATTCGCTGGAGCCGCATAGCGAGGATTATACACCTTATACAGTAATTGCTGGTTCCTGCTTGGACAAACAGTGCAAACTTCCGCCTTCTTCGATAGGGGTTGTACAGTCTATGCCAATAACTTCTCTGTTTGGAAATATTTTTTTGAAATATTCCAATGCGGCAGAATCATTTTCACAATTATATATAGGTACAAGCAAAGCACCATTTACAAATATGAAATTCATATAAGAAGCTGGCAAAGTTTCTTCTCCAAACTTTTTTTGCGGAGGAAGTGGCAAAACATCTACCTTTGCAGATTCGTAATGCTCGCCAAGCCAAATTTCAATTTCTTTTTTTTCCTGCTCAAAACCCGCCGCCATAACAACGTGGTTTTTTGCGACAAAACGGGCGAGGTTGTCTATGTGGCCATCGGTGTGGTCGCCGTCTAAACCTTTTGGCAAAATTTTAAGAGATTTTATTCCAAACGATTCTTGCAAATCATTTAAGAATTCTTTTTTCTTTTCTTTTGAATTGCGTTTTTCTCCAAAAAGGCAGGGAGCCGTTGTTAAGCAAAGCCCATCGCCGTTGAATTCCACTGCTCCGCCTTCCAATATCCAAGAATATTTTTTAAGCGGGATTTTCATATATTCTGCAATTTTGTCTGGGACTTCATCGTCCGAGTTCCAAGGCGGGAATTTTTCGCCCCAAGCGTTGAACTCGTAGCTCACAATTTTACCTTCAACAAAAAAAGGACCATAATCCCTAATCCAAATATCATCGTGGGGAATTTTTAAATCGTCTAAAATTTTCACAGGCTGAAAGCGAGAAATTGTATCTATGAGTTTTGAATAAAAAGCATTTATCTGTTCTCTGCGCGATGCCCAGTTTTGCTCATTTATCGGCAAAGCGAGCCAAGTAGCTGCTTGTTCTTCCCACTCCGCCGCATAGCGAATATTACCGCTCATTGCTCATTCCACACATTCAAAATATCGTAATACAAATCCACTCTGCGGTCTCTCAAATGCGGCCAAATTCTGCGGTTCTGTTCTATTTCATCAAAGTCTATTTCAGCAGACATTGTCGCAATATCTGTTGAAAGTTGTTTTATCACAAAACCGTCTGGAGCGCATAAAAAAGAATTTCCCCAAAAAGACAAATTATTTTCTTTGCCCGTTCTATTTGTTGCCAAAACAAAAATTCTGTTCGCTATGGCGTGACCGCGCATAACGGTTTGCCACGAATCCAGTTGGCGAGCATAGACTTTTTTTGGTTCGTGCAAATCCCAGCCTATGGCTGTTGGGTAAATTAAAATATCTGCGCCGGAGAGCGCCAAAATGCGAGCCGCTTCGGGGAACCATTGGTCCCAGCATATCAAAACGCCCAAGTTGCCTGCGCTTGTGCGAATGGTTTTGAATCCTGTGTCGCCTGGGGTGAAATAGTATTTTTCGTAAAAGCAGGGGTCATCTGGAATGTGGCTTTTGCGGTAAAAGCCTGCAACCGAGCCATTCCGCTCAAAAACGAAAACGCTGTTGTGGTAAACCCCTTTTGCTCTTTTTTCAAAAAAAGGAAAAATCAAAACGCAGTTCAGCAACTTGGCTAAATTTTTCCACTCCTCTATAATAGGGGAATCTTTTGCGATTGCATAGTCAAAATATTTTTCGTTTTGCTCAAAAGGAAAATAAGGCGTGTGGCAAAGCTCCGGCAGCACAAGCAAATCGAATTTGCCCTTATTCGCCAAAGCCTTAGATTTATACCACTCTAGCGTTTTAGCCGAGTTCCCAAGCCACTTGCCTTGCAGAGAGAGAATTTTTATTTTTTGCATTTATTCATCCAAACCAAACGAATTTTGTGGAAAATGTTTAGCGGCAGAATTCAAAAAATTGTCAAACTGAGATGCCTCTCCATCTTTGTAAGTATTTTCAAAATATTCTTTTCGCCATTCCGTATAGTCAAACAAATCTCTTTTAAGCGCAAAAATAAAAAATTCCGTTTCAACTGAACCGAGCTTCTCCGTAAGGAGCTTCACGCCTTCGCTAATAATTACCTGTTCGTTTCTAATCATTTTCACTCTCCCACATAAGGATAAAATCAATTGGATTTATTATCCTTATTTTATCTGATTTAAAATTTAGCAATTTCTTGTCTGTTGTTATAAAAAAATCGCACTGAGCTATAATTGCCGCGGAAATATGTGCCGCATCCATATATTTTATCCCATTTTTCATAATCTCTGTAGCTTCTATATCTATTTGCAGACGTTTATCTATGCCTACATAAATTTTCGCATTTGATAAAAAATTCAAAATCTGCTCTTTTTTATACTTAAATGGATTGTCATAAATTTCTTCCAAAAGCACAAGGGAATAAGCAAGAGTTATTTTTTTGCTTGTAATAAGCAATTGAATACTCATCTTTGCATTTGATTCAAAAATTATGGTATTGCCTTTTTGGGTATCAAAAGGACGATTATAGCAACAATTGTCTAAGTATATTCTCACAAGATGCAATGTAGAAAATAACGCAATCCCTTCAAAACCAAATATGCACCGCTATTCCCGTTGCAAGCAAAGCAGAGCCTACCGTGTAGCCTATATTTCTACGCTGTTGCGCAGCGTTTGCTTTTTTCAAAGCCTTGTCGTATTCATCATCTGTATTACCTTGCGACATTTTTTTGTAATCATCGTATAACTTGTTTGAATTGATATGCTGATAAATTCCATACCCAAGCGCAACCGATCCAAGTACATCCAATCCAACAGCAACAAAAAAAGACGTATTGGATTTTTGTGTAGAAATTCCACTTTGTACATTCTGTACTTTCTGTACATTTTTAAATTCTGCAAACTCAGGTTCAGACTTGATTTTCCCAAACAACTCCGGTGATTTTTCCCTTATCACAGCGAGCAAGCCCATCATATCTTTGCTTTCCATCACAATGCTGCCAAGCAATTTGCCGTTTTTTGTTTCATATATCTCTATTGATATGGTCAATAATTCACCGAATTTACCTATGTTCCCTTGGCTAACATATTCCGCGTTCATTACCCTGCCTATTTCAACGGCACTACTTTGGGAAAGGCGTTCTGCTTCTTTTGGGTCTTTTGGTATGAGGGAGATTATGTTGTCTCGTGTTAGGACGGTGTAGTTTTCGCTGGGGAGTGTTTGCATTGCTTGGTTGCGAAATTCATCGGTTAAATGCCTTATTTCAGAAATGCTCATATCTATTTCTTCTGATGTGGTAATTAATTCTAAAACAGCAAGGGTTTTAGCGGCTTGCACGGTATTTGCAACGAGGAGTAGCATTAACAAAAATTTAAAATACTTCATTGGGTCTCCGTTATTATTTTTTCTTTACGCAACGAACGCTAACTAAGTCGATGTTTCTATCGCGTTTATCAAAAGTAACTTCATTTGAGTTGAAAACCATCTTAAATACATTAGATACAGCATCATCATCAATCCACCAATAGCCTTCTTTGCCATAATTTTGGAATTTATCACTATCATTATAGTAGCCAGCGGGTTTAGCTTCAAAACCAAAATCATCCGTACCATTGCCTCGTTCTTCCCAGCCACTCGTTGCCTTCAGTTTTCTTGCATCCTTATCAACTACGCGTTCCAACAACCATTGCAATTCGGTTCGACTTGGCAAATGAAAACCGGGTGGGCATAAATCATTCTTCGCCATATCAAGAGAATATAGTCTGCCATACTCTTCACAATTGGCATCATAACTATTAGCGCACTGGCTGTAAGGTACGCTGTTTCTTAAATTTTCCGCCATCCAGATTTGGTTATCTATTTCAACCGTATTATAATAGATAGGACTACCACCACTAATAGTTTTGATTGCAGTACCATATTCTTTCTTAGTGCCATTGGAGCAATAATGTGTTCTTTTTTCATCCTGAGATATCGTACAACCCAAACTTGAACTGCTTTGCCCTGCGCTTGAAGAGCTTGCAATGACAGATGAGCTACTGCTACTTTGCCCTGCGCTTGAAGAGCTTGCAATGACAGATGAGCTACTGCTACTTTGCCCTGCACTCGAAGAGCTTGCAATAAAGCTAGAACTGCTCTCTTCTGTGCTTGAAGACGATGCCTCGGAGCTTGAAGAGCTTGTAACAGAGCTTGCCTTTGCCCTGTTCTCGTAGGGTATAGGCTCAAAATTGCCAGAACAAGACAATAAAAGAGCTAGGAGGCAAGCGGAAATGATAGAGTTATAGTTATACATACAAAATCCCAATTTCAAATATACAAAAAATTCTATTTTACCTATATATGCGTTACTTTATCCTATTCACAAGCTTTTTTCTGTTTGCCGCCTGTGCTGGCAAAACACCACCACCACAAGTGGAGCCGCAAACAGGGTCTCAAACTCAAACCAATACCGTGTTTGTCAGAGACACAATTAGAAAAACAGACAGCGTTTATATAAAAGAAACGGAGTCTTTCAGAACCTTGCAAAAGAGCATAGATTCCCTGATTGCCAGAAATGAAACTGGCAAAGCCATTGACTTGCTGAAAAAACAGGTTCAGTATTACAATAATCTAGACCAGCTCGGTTTTAGAACTCTGCAACTTGCAAATTTGCTCCACAGAACGGGGCGCAGCGCAGAAGCACTTGCGATTTTGGAAAGTTTTGCTGTTTACAAACCTGCGGTAAATTTTTGGATAGATAGCGCAAATGTCCTTTACGATAAAATCTCGGCGGTGAGCAAAAGCCAAGAAACAAAGGTGGATCACGAAAAACAGGAAGTGATAAACTCCTTGACCGCCCAAATTCGTAACTTGAAAAATGCAAATGCAAATCCAGCACTTATGGAAGATTTAGCAGACAGCCTGCGCGCAATTGCCCCAGGGGATTCAGTTATGGCATGGCTTGCAAAGCAAATGCCTTCTCAGTCGGAAAATTCAGATACTTTTTGCGAAGAGCAAAGAAAAATTGCAGCAGCAAATTTTGCAGCATCTCGCAAGAACAAGGCAAAAGAAAATGCCCTCTTAACCGAAGCCATAGCTGCTTTAGATAAATGCTTAGAAAGAACTCCATCGCCAGATATGAAAAAGAAAGTTGAGCAAAATAAGGATATTTTGGAAAAGGTGAAGGCGGGCAATAAAAATTAGTTGAGAGTTAAGTTTGAGAGCTGAAAATTATTTTACAATTCTGATAATTTTAGGAGTTGTGTTTAAGATGTTTTCTTGCACTCCTTTGCGACCCCTTGCTCCATACTCTGCTATAAAAAAAATTCCTATAAACAGCAATGTGACGGGAGTTGCCGCTTGGGACGATGTTCTTGTACCTTGGCTTGGAACTCCTTATTTACCGGGCGGAACCACAAAAAACGGAGCTGATTGCAGCGGTTTTGTCAGTAGCGTGTATATGGAAAAAGAAAGAATGTATATTCCAAGAAGCACAACCGAGGAATATAAAATGGGAAAGGATGTAACTGTAGATAATTTAATTATAGGCGATTTGGTTTTTTTTGGCGAAGGCAAAAGAATTAGCCACGTTGGAATTTACGTGGGCAAAGGCAATTTTATTCACGCAAGTTCTTCTAACGGAGTTATGGTAAGCCCCTTGGAAGACAATTATTGGAAACCAAAATATATGGGAGCAAGGAGGTATTTATGAACAACACAGGAAAATTCGTTTTGCAAATTCTATGCCCCGACCAAAGCGGGCTTGTTGCAGCATTCACCAGTGGCATTGCCCAAAACGGTGCCAATATTTTGGATTTAACGCAACACACATCAGAAGACATAAACATATTTTTTCTGCGCGCCCTAATGGAATGTGAAAACGATGCGATTCCAAAAATAAAGGAACATTTTTCCAAAATAGAAAAAGAAAAATCCATGCAGTGGCAATTATACGATGCAGAGCATAAAACCAGGCTGGCTCTTTTTGGTTCCAACACCGACCACTGCCTTTACGAACTTTTGCTCTCTCGCAGAGATGGTGCCCTGCCCTGCGAATTTACCTGCATAATTTCAAACCACGCAGTTTTAGAACCACTTGCGAGATTTTTCAACTTGCCATTCTTTTTGGTTCCAAGCACTCTCCCAAAACCCGAACAAGACAAAAAATTCAACGAAATTTTACACGCTTCGCAAACAGAGGGAATTGTACTCGCTCGCTATATGCAAATTTTGAGCAAAGAATTCACAGAGGCATGGAATGAACGCATAATAAATATCCACCACGGTTTTTTGCCTGCGTTCAAGGGTGCAAAACCATATCACCAAGCCTGGGCAAAGGGTGTTAAGATAATAGGCGCAACTGCGCATTTCGCAACCGCAGACCTAGACCAAGGCCCCATTATTTGGCAGGGTGTTCAGCAAGTTGCAGACACAGGCAGCATTGAGCAGTTCATTCAAATTGGCAAAGAAGTGGAAAAGCGCACTTTGTTGCAAGCTCTAAAACTTTGGTTGGAGCATAGGGTGTTTTTGCACGAGGGGCGGACTTTTATTTTGTAGGAGTTACTTACCTTCTCATCCTGCTTATCTCAACCGCACCGCCATCTCTAACAGGTGATGCGCCTGCGCACAAAACGGTATCGCCTGCATTTACACCAGAAAGCACTTCAACTTTGTCAACAAAGCGGGTCCCTATTTCTATGCGCGCAAGTTTAGCTTTACCGCCTTTGTATAAATACACGGTGCTGCCAAGGGCATCGCTGCCTATTGCTTCTGGTGGAACAGTGAGGGATTCTCTGGATGGCAAGTTCAACGAAAATTCAAGAGGAGCACCAGGCACGAGTTCTTCAGGGTTGTCTATTATAATTGCTCTTGCTAGCAAAGTTCTGGTAGAAGCATCCAAAGAACTCTCCAAAGCATCAACCGTTGCCGTGTAGCTTTTTTTGTCACGATTAATTTCCACTCCCATTCCAACTTTCAAAATGGAAGCATATTTGTCTGCAACGGAAAAGTCCACCTTCAACGGATATTTTTGAACTATTTTCACAATAGATTCGCCAACCGCAAGCCTTTTTCCCAAGTTTATTTTGCCAATGCCGAGTTTTCCGTCAAAGGGTGCGCGAATTGTGGCTTTTGAAAGATTAGCTGCTGCATCTATGGAATCTGCCTCTGCTGTTTGCAAATCTGCCTCAACAAGTTCCCATTCATACGCAGAAATTGCTTTTGCATCAAATTGCTGTTTTTTTCTATGTGCAGTGCTTCTAGAAAATGCGAGTTTTGAATTTGCTTTGAGCATTGCTGCGCGTAAGTTGGCATCGTCTATTTTCACTAAATTCTGACCTGCTTTTACATTTTGCCCATCATTAAAATAAACAGCCAAAATCCTGCCCGCCATTTCCGCTTGTATTTCAACTTCTTTAGATGGGAGCAATATTCCAAGCCCTCGAACTGAACTTTTAATATCTTCTGTTTTTGCAACAACGGCTTCAATTTTAACAGCCTGCTGCTCTCGTTTCCCACCTGACCCCCCTCCCCCCTCTTTAGGAGCCTCAGACTTGGAACAAGCAATAATCAAAATGCTCAATACCACTAGCCATTTACCACCAGCCACTAGCCAATACCCCTGTTATCCGCTTCGGTTTTATTTTCTTTGCTGTACCCTGCGTTTTGGCGTTCTATGTTTACTTTATTTTTTTGCACATAAATATCAAAAACCTTTTCGGCATCCATGCCAGCGGTAATTGCAAGCGAGAGCCAAAAATGCAGTTGATCGACAATTTCAACCCTTATGTTCTGCATATCCAATTTGTCTTTGCTCCACCATTTCCAAAGCAATTCCTCGCCGAGTTCTTTGGACTCATCGGTTAAAGCTTCTAAGTATTTGCGAAGCCACTCATTGACTTCCGTATTCGGACCTAGAGGCTCTGCTCCCATAGCTTGCTCCCTAAGAGCTGCCATAGTAAGCACCTTGCCATTTTTATCCCGTAAATCTTGCTTTGTAAAAACAAAGTTGTTTAAAACTTCTTGCAAACGAAATAGCTCTTCAAACTTATCTGGCATTAGAGATTTGCCTCCAGAACCTTCTGGTATTTGCTCTGTGGAAAAGCTCCTGTGAAACTTTCAACTTCTGTTCCATTTTTAAATATCTTAACCGTTGGAATGGAACTAACCTCTAATTCCACAGCAAGTTCTGGAACATCGTCTATATTTATTTTTGCAACCACTGCTTTGCCTTTATATAAATCGCTTAATGTGTCTATGGTTGGCCCTAATGCTTTGCAAGGCCCGCACCAAGGTGCCCAAAAGTCCACTAATACAGGCTGGCTTGATTGAATTGCTTTTTTAAATGCGTCTTCTGTGAAGTGAATAGCTGGCATAGTAAGCTCCTTTGTTGTAGCGTATAATATAGTAAAAAATTTTTGAAAATTTTTATATTTACCATATATGGCTTCCTCTACTCTTAATGAATCAAAAGTTACTAAAACTCTTAATTGGGTTTACGAAAAAGCAAGCGATGGTTTGCTGAATATGGAATCTGCCTCAGAAATGGCAGAATTGTATATGAAAAAATATCCAAACAACAAGCTGGCAGCCGCGAATGCTTTAATACGTGCGCAAAATGTGAAATCTGCTGCATCTGGTTTTATCACTGGACTAGGTGGCTTGGCTACAATGCCAATTGCAATTCCAATGAATTTAGCAAGCGTGCTTTATATTCAAGTTAGAATGGTGATGGCAGTTGCAATCATAGGCGGGCATAATGTGAAAGAAGATAAAGTAAAAACTTTTGTTTTTGCCTGCCTTGCTGGGAACAAAGCAAGAGAACTTTTAAAAGAAGCTGGTGTTCAAATTGCGCAAAACTTTGTGCTTCAAAGTTTATCCGCAGATGCTATACTTAGAATAAATAGAATGGTTGGATTTAATCTTGTAGCTAAATTGGGCGAAAGCGGCGTGATTAGAATCAGCAAAGCGTTGCCTATTTTAGGCGGCGCAATAGGTGCAACAATAGACGGCATTTGGACAAATCAAACTGGGAACATAGCAGTTAAATGGTTTGTTGAGGATGGCGAAAGCCATGATTGAATATATAAAATCACAAGGGATAAAGCACTTTATGAACAATAATCCAAAGATCAACCGCTTTGCCGAAATTTTAGAAATAAAATTGAAACGAGGCAAGGCAGATTTAACGATTAAACTAAAAGGCGAAACAGAGCCTATAAATATTTCTTTGGATTATGCTCTTGAAGAAAACACAATTTGCATAACTAATGTTATCACAAGCAAAGAATGGATTAACGCTTTGGCAGAAATTTTCAAGGAAAAATATTCGAGAGTAAAGTTGAGCGATTTTGGAATAGCGGAAGATGGGATAAGAGGGAGTTTGATTAGGCTTTTGTTCTAAATCCCATCTGGCATCCAGTGCATAATTCTTTTATATTCCACGCTATTTAGCTTCTCTTTCCAAAAATTGTCTCCGGTCATTTTAGCCAAATTTGCAACCGCGCACCAATAGCGAATACTGTTCGGTGCTCTTTTTGCGTAAAGAGCCTCGCTCTCTTTGTATATGGAAACCGCCTCTTGAACTTTGCCGAGTTTAAAAAGCATATCTGCTCTGTTTTGCGTAATTATGGGATGCTTTGGGTAGCGTTTTAGCAAGGCATTTGCAATTTCCAAAGCCTCGGTATATTTCTTTTTATCGTAGAGAATCCACATATAGGCGTTTCCTAAAATAGCAGAAAATAGAGAACTGTTCTCAAAGCCATTTTTCAAATCTTCCTGCTTGGACTTGGCAATGGGATTATAGTGGGTATAAACCGCATAAAATGCTTTTGAATCCAAGTCTCCAAGTTTTTCAAAAATGAGTGCGGCATTCCTCGCTTCCAAAACGCTCTTTAAGGTATTGCCCAAAGTGGCATTTACAAAACTTATCTCATAACGGCGAAGCGCATCCCAAAAACCACCAGTTTTGCAGTTTTTCAAAACAGTCAATGCAGAATCCAAATCCAAAGTATCGCCCAAATCGTCAAAGCGGCTAACATAAGCAATTCCAGACAAAACACATCTAGTAGAATCATCTTTTGCTATCAAGGAAAGTTCGCTGAACGCTCTACTGTAATTTGTTCTGTATATATTTTCTAAAACAATGCTTTCTGGCTCACCCGCAAAAACTGCCTGAACCCCCACTAGAATTTCTAGAATTAACAAAATTCTTAAGCCACTAGCCATAAGCCCCCTATTAGCCAAGTACTAATAAATGATTCTCTATCTTAAAACTAAATGTAGAAAAAAAAGTTTTCAACTTTGCCGAATTCTTTTCCTTTTCTGTTGCTACCCAGCCGTCTATGTGGACTATTTTCCCTATTTTGCTTATTCTGATAAAACGCTCGCCTTCATTTATGGTTTTTATCACTTTTATGTCCGAACGCATTTTAATATCCAAAATAACTTTCTTTATTGGAAATTTTGACAAAACCCTGTAAATTTTTTGTTGAGTGTCTTTTGCATAATAAAATCCTGCAATATGAATTTCCTGACTCTTAAATTCAACAAAACAGCAGCAGAGATATATGCAGTTCTTCACCAGTTCCTTGTATATGTCGTTTGAGCTTATCTCTGATTTTACCACCACAAAGTGCATAATAAAGCAACGAACTTGAGGAATAGAAGAAATTATTTTCTCCAATTCGCAAATGGAATTCAAGTTCTGCGCCTTGCAACTTATGCTCAAGACTTTTGAATTTGATGCTATTTGCATATTTTGAGAAACTTCCAAATACCTGCATCGCCATTTTGTATTATTTTCTAAAAAGTCATCCGTTAAATAATTATCGCCGTTTTTGCAAGGGCACTTTTCAATTTCTTTGTTTTCCAATTCAACTACAACCTTTTGCTCTTCATCAAATTCCAAACCTATAACTTTGCCAATGCTTTTTGTTTCCGTATTGTAAATGCGGTCACCAATTCGGGCATTTTCGGCATCTTGAGGGAACAGCCTGTAAAACTCGGCTGTATTATTTTCACTTCCATCAACTATCGGCACTTCAATTTTTTCACCGTCTTGTTTTTTAAGAACTATTTGCGGCAAGGAACCGTGCATTCTGTTAATCGCATCTACAAAGCATATTCCCTGTTCTGGATGAAAAACATTATCTCCTGGTTCCAAGCTCCCTGCTCCCCAAATTTTGCAAAATCCAAGAATGGGGTCTTCTTGCAGCTCCGCAAATTCGTTTGTCGCATAAATTACCGTATCTTCACATTCATCGCATTTGCAAAACAGGGGTTTGTTTGTAGGTATTTCATTTTTCCCGTAATTTTTATCGTATTTCTCTTGAGAAAATATTTTGAATTTCCTAATTTGCGCGCATTTTTCGCAAAATATTTCGCCATTAAAAAAATGTATTGGAAAAAGCGATGCGTCTTTTGACAAGATAAACCTCTAATAACTCCTAAAAATTTTTTGCCTTGCCCATTCTATAAATACACTCATTTTTACCAATGCACTCCATAATTTCCCAAAGCCCAGGACCTGCACCAACTCCGCAAATCACAAGCCTTATAGGTTGAGCAAGCGAGCCTAGCTTAACGCCGCTGCTTTCGCAAACTTTCATAAATGTAGCTTCAATGTTCTTTATGCAAAAATCTTCGTTTGTAATTTTTTCCAATTCCTTTGAAACCAAATATATATGTTCTGGGCTTTGTTCTGTCCAATATTTTGCTTTTGCCTTTTCGTCTTCGCATTTTTCGGGAGCTTCAAAAAAGTATTTAGACATTGAGGCTAATTCTGTTGTGAATTTCAGGCGCGGTTTTAGAAGTTCCGCAACTTTCAAAAATTTATTTTCGTCTTGGCAGTTCGGGTAAAGTTTTTTCAATTCATCTGCAAAAAATGAATCAGGCAATATTCTTATGTGCATCCCGTTCATCCATTCCAGTTTTTTTTCGTCAAATGCCACCGCCTTCGGGTGAATACGCTCCAAAGAAAAAGCCTCTATCATTTCCTTTAAACTCATAACCTCTCTGTCGTCTCCAGGACTCCAGCCCAGAAGGGAGAGAAAATTCACAAGGGCGTGAGGCAAATAACCCAAATCCCTAAAGTCTCCAACAGAGGCTGCACCCTTGCGTTTGGAGAGCTTGCCGCCTCCTGGAGCAAGTATAACCGGCAAGTGGCAAAAAATCGGAATATCCCAGCCAAAGGCATTGTAGAGCAAAACATGCTTTGGGGTGCTGCTTATCCATTCGTCTCCTCTGAGTACGTGGCTTGTTTGCATAGAATGGTCGTCAACAACGCTTGCGAGGTGATAGGTTGGAAATTTATCTCTTTTCAAAAGAACAAGGTCGTCTAAATCTTTGTTAGGGGTTTCTATTTCGCCCCTCAGCAAATCGCTGAATTTTGTTGTTCCTTCCACAGGTGTTTTGAATCTTATAACGAATTTTTCACCTGCTTCAATTCTCTTTTTTGCTTCTTCGGGTGGCAAATCCCTGCAATGGCGGTCGTAGCCGTGTTCCAAGGTTTGCAACCTTTCTTCTGTGCAAAAACAGTAGTAGGCAAAACCCTTTTCTATTAGCTCTAATGCGGCACTCCCGTAAATCTCCAAACGCTCGCTTTGAAAATATGGCCCTTCGTCCCAGTTTAAACCTAGCCATTTAAGGTCTCTCAATAAGTCTCTCAAGGCATCTTCGTTGTATCTTTTGCGGTCGGTATCTTCTATCCGCAGGTAAAAGGTTCCACCTGTGGCTTTTGCAAACAGATAGTTGTAAATAGCGGTACGTGCGCCGCCAACATGCAAATAACCGGTTGGGCTTGGCGCAAAGCGAACTCTAACGGGTTTTGTTTCCTGCACACCTATCCTCTTATGCGGTCGAAAGGACTTGAACCTTCATTCCCTTTCAGGAGTCAGCACCTCAAGCTGATGCGTCTACCAATTCCGCCACGACCGCTAAATCGTTCCTCTTTTGTCTTCTTCACCAGTTGTGGCGGTATACTTATTCCGCCACGACCGCGACTATTCTATTGGTGAGTTGAATATAGAAAATTTCTTTTTTGCCAATAACGCTATCTCCGTTATTTACGGCAAACGGATAAACGCTTTTATAAACCGCTTAAACTTTTGGAACAAGGTCGCTTGTTTAAGATATAAATTCAAAAAATCCGTAGGAGATAAAACAAAAGATTCATTAGGAAAATGCTTTTTATTTCCAGTAATTAAAAAAGCCTTGCATTTTTTTGCTACATCGTAAAATTTGCGATCGCTTTCATCTATCATAAATTCTACGCTTTTTTCTGTATTAGAAATTTGTATTCCGTTTGCTTCTATGAAATACAATAAATCATTTATTTCAGGTTCTAAAAATTTGAACTTGCTTCGTCTAAGAACTCTATTGTATTCGTTGAAAATTTCTTCATCATAAAAAAGGACAATTTCATTCTCAAAAAACATTTTTAATAGCGTAGCAGGATTCCCATTTCTGTTCCAAAGAGCAGAAACTATAACATTTGTGTCTAAAACAATTAGATTCATTTTAATATGCAGCTTTAGCCTCTGCTCGTGCCGCTTGTATTTCGGTTTCTATTTCTTCATCTGTCATTGGAAGTAAATCTTTTGTTTTTACCCATATATCGTTTAATGATTTCATAGCTTTTACTCGCCTAACCGCTTTTAAGGTCTCGTTAAACAGCCCTTCTGGAATTTGCAATAGCAAAGCGGTAGGTTTTCCGTTGTCTGTTATGGCAATTTCTCCATAGTCGGATAATTTACCCAAAAGAGAGCTTGGGCAGGCGACTAATTCGTTTTTTGTTAAAAAGTTCATAATAAAAAATATAGTAAGTTTTTTAGCCCCAACCCACATTCTCCCGATTCAAGGATTTTCCCGATTTTGTATTTATGCCCTAAGAATAGGCTCGGTATATTCCTTAATCCTTTCCAACAAAGATAATCCCTCGTTTTCCATTTTAGAAAAAGCAAACCATTTCTTACCCAAATCTTTCAAACTCGCTCCCAAATGATAAATAACTTCGTTATCTATAATCAAAAACCTATCGTGGCTAAGGTTGAAAGCCTTTACTTCCATATTAGGGTACTGCTGATTGAATTTCGCCACATCTAAATCTAATTGTTTTGATATATTTTTTGTAAGTAAAGTAACTTTTACATTTTTGGATTTTTTGCCTAACATTATCAAAACAGATTCGTCTATGTAATTGTCTATCAAAACTATAGAATTCTTTGCTGATTTAATGATTTTATTCGCCAAAACATAAGCATCAAAAATTTGTCCGTCAAAAAATACTCCGCATTTTGGAATAGCCTCCTTGCTTTCCAAAGCGTTGAAAATATCGTCTATTTTTTTATCGGTCTCAATTTGTTTTTGTTCTACGGTTTCTATTCGTTGAATTATGCCGCTGCTTTGAGTTAGAAGTTTTCGCATTTTCACAAAAGCATCCATTATTTGTACACTTATTCTAACCGCTATATCGCTATGCAAAACGGCAGATAGCATAGCTACGCCAGATTCTGTAAATGCACTTGGTAGAATTGAAGAATGTTTTAGTGTTTTGAACCGGTCACAATTTGTGACCAGTTCATTTGTTTCATTTTCACTTAATTGAAAACGAAATCTTACAGGAAATCTGCTTTCATTCCTTTTAACCGCCTGATTAAGAGCTTTAACCGAAACTTGATACAATTCAGCTAAATCTCTGTCTAGCATAACCTGCAAGCCTCGAATGGTAAAAATTCGGGATTCTATTTTGTCTGTGGTTAATGTTAGTTTTCTGCTCATAACGTTATCTCCTAATTTTGAGGTTTAGGTTTTGTGTTAGGGCGACTGGAAAGTAGGTGAAGAATATTCCCTAATGGGGGTAAGGTAGAAAAAATTTTTTGTAGTAATTTTCCGCACCGCCAAGCCGCTTAACAACAACATCTTGTTTTAGCAAAGTGAAGGTATTCGTAGGTAGAACCTTCAAAGCTGCTTCGCGCATTTCGTCAGTAAGTGCTTCAAGTTCGTCATTGCCTGTGGCACCCTCGGAAGGCAGCACGGCAACAGAGGTTTGCTGCCCGTAGGCGGCAAGGGCGAGAAACAGCAAAACCGTTGTTGATACAGAGCTACACTTATTCACGAATTCCCTTCAGCCAGTTATATCTATCCGCAAAACCATCGCTGTCTTTAAATACGCGCTTGGCATTCACCGGCACTAATGTATTATTTGGATCTGAACCTTTTTCAAGCATAATAAAAGCATAATGAAAATTGCTTATGCCAGTGCTTGTCCAAGTGCCAGAAATAACCGTGGACATTCTGTTATAAATACCACCTGATACACCTACTGATTCAAAAAAGGCAGTAAAATTATTGCTGCTTCCAACAACTTCCACAATTACATTATCGCCTTCCGATTTGCTATCTAATACTTCCTCCCTATATGAAAGTTTCCCATTTGACCCTCTGATAAAAGCAATGTACAAATCAGCAAAACGATTTTCTATCTTATCATCACTTCTAATGTTGCTACTAATTAAATGAGGATTGGTAATTTTATACTGACCGGTGATATCAGGTGGGTTGGTGCCGGAATATATGGGCATTTCATTTTCAAGCTCTTTTCTGATAGCAGGCGGGATTATGGTTGTGGGAACTTCTCCAACGGACCTGAAACTGCTTAAATTTGACTTCAATCTTATCGCTATGCTCTGGTTGTTCTGATTTATATAAACCGTTGTATCTGCCATTTTGTGTTCCAAATTTGCCGTTATGCGAACATTGCCACTATTAAGCAATACCTTGCATGGCATTTCATGGCAACCAGCAACTTGCTCTCCGTCAAGACTCAAAACCGCGCCTGGTGGCTCAGTGTTTAAATTCACCAAATAAAGCCGCTCATTCCCTGCAACGATAGGAGAAACCATTGAAGCTCCTGGCAATTTTTTGAACAGATTTGATGTTTCCTTATCTATTATGGAAAGCAAGCCATATATACCATCTGAAGTACCCGTGAAAGAACCTATCAGATTTCCGCTTTTGCTGCTGTAAAGCTCTGCCTTGATTGACAAATATTTGCCGAATCTCCCTATATGTGCCTGAACCACATAGTCTGCATTAACCTTCATGCCCAACTCTGGAAGGGAAGTTGCTTCCTTGAATACCTTCACGGCAGCTTCTTGAGAACCAAAAAAAGCAACTATGCTTTCCGTAGTCATAACTCCGTAATTTTGTTCAGGTAATACATCGGTAGCCATTTTGTGCAATCTATCGGTTAAATAATTCAAATCAGAAAAACCAATGGAATCGCGGTCGTCCTGTGTTTGGATTATCGCCACCTTATCATGCTGCCCATAGGCGGCAAGGGCAAAAATCAACAAGATGCGGATAATTTTTTTCATAATTCACCCCACAAAACCTGCGGGAAGTCGCTTCCCATTTTTCTCTTCAAAATACCCACAGCCTGCAAATTTGAATCCAAAATAATGGTCAATGGCAAACCTGGGTCATCTCCCTGCTTCACCAAGCCAAAGCTTTTGAACAGAATTACATTTGGGTCAAAATAATATGAAAATGCACTTCCCGCATTTTTTTCCACCATCTCGCTCACCTTACCGCCGCTGGAACGGATATCCTCGCCCACGTCTATCAAATACACAAGAATCCCGCGCTTCTCCAGTTCGCCCTTGCTCTTTTTGAGAATAGCAAACTCTTCCCTGCAAGAAATGCAGTAGGTGGCGAAAAAGGAGAGAACAACACGCTTCGCCCCTGTCTTTTTCACAGCTTCCTTGATATCATCCCTGTACAATTCATCTATGCCGTTTTTCTCCAGCACAAAGAAGTCGGGGATTATGCCCTGCCTCAATTCGCTCGGCAAGGCTAAACGGGTTGATTTCTCTGCGAAAGAGAAAACAGGCAGCAGGGCTGCCAGCAAAATTATAATTGTTGTTATTCGCATTGCGGTCTCCATTGTTTTATTTCCTGTATCCATTGATTCCAAAATTCTGCGGATTTAAAATTGCTCTGCAATTTCTCCAAGGCAAAATCGGGCTTTTGGTGCGCACCCATTGCATCGCCTTTTATTTGCATATATTCAGTGCCATCGCAGGCATCCAAGGAAAGCGAATTGGCGTAAGAACAGGCATTAATCCCGAATCTTGCCGAGCACTGCGGTTCCGTGCCTTTGTAGGCGAGCGAGATGCCTCTGCCGTTGCAGGGCGATTTCTCTATCTTTATGCTGCCGGAGAGCTTGGAAAAGGCTATATCGGAATAAGGGGTTTCCTTTTCCGGGTTCCAGTGCAGCTTGGCAGCCACGCAATAATTCTTGTAGTCTTCCCTTGCCTTGGAATAAATCTCCTCCGCCAGATAAGGGCTTCTGACTCCCCAGCCATCAAGCAGGTATTGGATTCTCACAAAATCGTTGTAAAGCATCTGCGTTTTGCGCCACGCCTCGTTTTTTTGCTTGGGGTGTTCTGTGTTTAACGCAGTATTGGAAGCAAGCCCTAGAGAATCCAACAGTAGCCGTTGCCGTTCCAAAAAACTTTTGGCGGCATCGGATTTTGACATGCAAACAACAATGCTTATTTTGTGCCCGTTGCGTTTGTTGCGCGCTATGCGAGCATCGTGGGCATTTGGAAGGGCAGATTCTATGGTTGTCCTGGATTTATATCCAGTATTCAAATCCTCTTTTCCGTTTGAGATTTGCTGGCTCACCACTCGTTCTATCGTCACATTGACGGATGAGCTTACTTGCCCTGCCAATGCCGAGCGAGCTTCCGCCAAGGCTTCGTTCTCGTTTTCGCCTACGCCAAAGCCGCGGAACTCATCGGATTGGCATTCGGACACAGGCTCCGCCAGCTGTGTTGTGGAAGCGCAGGAATTTATGGTTAATGCTAGAGCTAGGGAGACGTTTGACATAAGTAGTGTTAATTTTGTTCTGTTCATTTTTTAAACCTCAGATTCAGACATTTTTCTATATTACTCCACAAGGGAGCGACTTTATTATATCGGTTTTTAATAGGAGGCATTTTATGCCCCAAAAACTTCGAAAACCAAAGTTTGCTCCGCTTACTTTGGACTCCACTTTCAAAAAAGCCTTTGCTAACGAGCAAAGTACGGAACTCCTTTTGTTTCTTCTCAACACATTCCTCGCCGAGAAGCTGAAAAGCCCTATCAAAGAGGTAATCAACATTAACCACGAGCTGTTTGGAAAAACGAGGTTCAATAGAGATGCTGTATTTGATGTTTATTGCAGGGATGCCACAGGTACAAGGTTCGTTGTGGAAGTTCAGGTTAAGGGGCAGGAACATTTCATAAAGCGAACTTTCTTTTATCTTTGCATAATTGTATGCGGTCTTGCAGTGAAAGGGAAAGACTATGATTTCAATATTCCCAAGCTCTATTCTATCAGCTTCTTGGAATTTGAGCTTGATTTTGGGGAAGGCTGCACGGAGGTAATCCAGTATTTGTCTCTTAGGAACGACAAGCACCCTGAAATCAGCTATGATATTCTGCAAATGATCTATGTCATCTTGCCTAGATTCAAGAAGAAAGAGAGCGAGTGCAAGACTGTTATGGATAAGATTATTTTTTCTCTTAAAAATGGTCATAAGCTCAAAGGTGTTCCCAAGAGCTTCAAGGAGAAGGAGCTTTTGCGAATTTTCGAGATGGCAAGAATTTCTAATTTTACGGAGAGAGAACTCAAACAGTATGAGGCAGCTATGATGAACAGACACGACCAGAAAGCAATCCTTGCCTACGCCAAGAAAGAGGGTGTTATGGAAACAGCTAAGAATATGCTTGCAAAGGGATATTCCGTTGCTGAAGTAATTGAAGTGACAAACTTTTCGCGAGAACAAGTTATAGCATTGAACAAAGCCTAATGAGAAATGATTCGCTAGGAAGATGTTTGACATCAGTATAGTTAATTTTATTTTGTTCATTTTTTAAACCTCTTTTTTCTTTCAACAAATTTTATTTTTGAAACACAGCACCAAACCTACATTCTTGTATTCGTGGGTTATAATATTCAGTCCCTCCGCATCTTTCAAGCGGAACTGGAAATAAGGTATTACCTTTGCAGTCATGCGTTGCTGGATTATAAATAATTGTTCCGCATTTTGGAAATACGATATTGTTTTTGCAGCCATGCGTAGGCAAGGCTTTCAAGGCAGCCTCACGCATTTCATCCGTAAGTGCTTCAAGCTCATTACTGTTGAGTGCAGTGCCATCAGAAAGTAGCACGGCAACCGAGGTTTGCTGGGCAAAGGCAGCAATAGCAAAAAACAACAAAATTAAAATTAAATTCACAAGTATATCCTACCTTTTATATTTTGCATTATACGCCGCAGTGCCTTCATCGAGTTTTTTCATCATATCGTCTTTCTTCACCCTCAGTTCAAGCTCCTCTTGATTTGAGGAGGCAGCCTGCACCGCCTTTTTGAGCAAATCGGGATTCATCACGTAAAGACTGTTTCAAAACCTGCCGCTGCCGCCTGCTGTGCTTTTGAAGCGCAGGAATTGAGTGTGAATGTTATGGCTAATGCGAATATAGCCGCCGATAGAAAACGGTTGGTTTTCATAGTGTACCTCTTTGTTGAAGGGAAATTTTTTTTGCTATAAAATTGGGGGGGGGGGGGGGGGGGGGCAGATTTGCGTTTAAACACGCCTCAGAAGCCCAAGGCTGGCAAAACTCGGCTTGGGGGTTGTTTTTTAACCCCTGAAAATGAAATGGCGTATTCTGCGTATTTGAGGCATTAAAATGCAAATCGAAAAAATTGCTTTTAGAGCCTGCACCGCAAGCTCTGCCAAAAATTGTTTTATTGCCAAAAGTCATATTTAAGGGTAAATATAGAAAAAAATCTCGCGAACCCTGCCTACGAAGTGAAAATGGCAGGGTGAGTAAAATTGATGTTTCTTACAAATATGGAATACAATTCCATATTTGTAAAGATATTTTCTATATTGATAATATGGTAAAAAGAGAGATTATAAAGCAAATAAAAGCTATGGCAGAGAAAATGCCCATTATTTCCATAACGGGACCTAGGCAATCTGGCAAAACAACGGTTGCAAAAATGTGTTTTCCAAGTTACAGATATGTCAATTTGGAAAATCCAGACACAATGGAAGAGGCTATGGCTGACCCTCGTTCCTTTTTAAAAACGGGCAAAAAAGGCTTGATAATAGACGAAATTCAGGTTTTGCCAAAATTATTCTCCTATATACAAACCATTAGCGATGAACATAACCGCCCTGGCGAATTTGTTATTACCGGTTCTCAGAATTTTTTATTATCTGCCAAAATATCGCAGAGCTTGGCAGGCAGAGTCTTTATAAGCCATTTGCTGCCTTTTAGCATAGCGGAATTGAAAAATACGGATTTTGAAATGGATAATTTCGCAAAATACATAAGAACAGGATTTTATCCTAGAATTTACGATAAGAATATAGAACCAAATATGTTCTACCCTTCTTATATACAAACTTATGCCGAGCGAGATTTGAGGCAAATTATAAATGTTTCAAATTTATTTTTATTTCAAAAATTTATGCGCCTGGCTGCGGGCAGAATTGGGCAATTGTTAAATTATAATAGCATCGCTACAGAACTTGGAGTTGATTTGAAAACGGTGAAATCTTGGTTTTCCATATTGGAAACTAGCTTTATAATATTTTTTTTGCAACCTCATTTCAATAATTTTTCCAAACGGCTTGTAAAAACTCCAAAGCTATATTTTTATGATACTGGGCTTGCCTGTAGCTTGCTGGGCATAAAAAAAGAAAATGATTTAAACTCGCACTGGGCAAAAGGTGCGCTCTTTGAAAATATGATTATCGCAGATTTATGCAAAAACTATTTGAACAAAGCCATTCAACCGCCACTGTATTTTTGGAGGGACAATACAGGAAATGAAATTGATTGCATTATAGACAACGGCTCCAATATAAAGAGCATTGAGATAAAATCATCTTCCACTATTTCCTCTGATTTTTTAAAAGGTTTGAATTTTTATAAAAACCTAAACAAAACAAGCGAACCATATTTAGTTTACGGTGGAAAAACTAATTCTAGCAGAAATGGCATTGAAATAGTTAGTTGGAAAAATATTCTGTTCCTGCTCCTTGCCATTTCCATTGCCTTTGCGCAAGATTCTTTGAGAATTTCTCAAATTCACGTAGAAACAAAAAATGTTTTTGACGATGCCGTAACCCATACTTCGGCAGAAAAAAGCCTTTACAGAATAGGAAACATAATTCATATAAAAACCAGAGAATCAGTCATTGGCGCAAGACTTCCTTTCAAGGAAGGAGATACTGTTTCTTATGCGGAAATACAAGAAGCGGAAAAAGACCTGCGGGCTTTGCCATATATCAGCGATGCTAAAATAGAAATGAAAAAAGATTCGCTGGGCAATACCGATTTATATGTGGAAACCAGCGATAACTGGACTTTTGCCCCTGAGGTTTCACTTGGAAAACCAGGCGAAAAATGGCTTTGGGCAGTTGGCTTGCTGGAACACAATCTGCTCGGCTTGGGGCATACCATAGGTTTCTTTTATAGGCACGAAGAAGAAAGAGACCTAAAATACCTGCTATTCAAAACAGAGGATTTTTTTATTCCACACCACAAATTCTCCTTTATCATAAGCGAAAACTCAGACGGATTTGAACGCAGCCTTGGTTTAAGTTATCCATTCATAAGTCAGGCAAAAAACCAGTGGTCATATAATGCGGAAATACTTTGGTCAAAGCGAGATGAATTCTACTACGAAAACAAAAATCCAAATCCCATAGATTCAATAGAAGGATTAAAAGAAGATTCTCTATCTCTATGGCTTTTGCGTTCTTATGGCGGTGCATCGTTTAAAACATATTTGGGAATGGGGTACGATTTTCATAGAATAGATAGTTATGGAATGAAAGATTCCAGGTTAGGTTTTTCCATAGCTGCGAGCCGAATTCGTTTGGAGAAAAAATATAATTTGCATAGGGTTAAATGGGCAGAGGATGTGGAGAGGGGTTATTATATTAAAACTACTATTGCAAAAAATATTAAAGAATGGCAGGCAGAGAATGAAGATTTTTATTTTGAGCATATTATAAATATATCGGTTGGAACAGAAAAGCATAACTTCTTGGCAAAGGGGCAAAATTCCTTTTATTGGAATAACGATTCTATTGGAAATATGCACAACCTTTTGTTTGGCGAATATATCCTTAAACCCAGTTTAAAATGGTCTTCGGTTTTGAGTGCGCAAATAGAATCCTGGCAAGGTTCTTTCCCTCGTCAATTTTATTTAGACGGAAATTCAATTTTTCCGGGCTTTCCTGCACATTATTTGGCAGGCGCAAATACCTTTGCTTTTAAAGCAGAGCAGAGATACTTACCAGACTTTGAAATTTTAACGCAAATACCATCCTTTGCCACCTTTTTAACAGCAGGTGAAGCAACAAACAAATTACGAGCTTTTGAGCCGAGAGAATTACTATATATGGCGGGAATAGGGTTAAGGGTTTCTTCTTCCAAATCTGTGCAAGGCGTTGTTAACCACATAAATTTGTCTTGGCCATTAAACGACAAACTCAACAATGGCTTTGTGCCGAGATTTTCTTTTATAGGGAAGTTGGAGTTATAGCTACTCTTCCACAACCTTGCCAAATCTTCTCTGCCGTGTGTTGTAAAATTCAATGGCTTTTGCAAAATCTTCTTTAGTGAAATTTGGCCAAAGAACATCGCTCACAAAAAATTCGCTATATGCAGCCTGCCATAGCAGGTAGTTGGAAAGCCTGTACTCGCCGCCCGTGCGTATAACGAGGTCTGGGTCTGGTGCGCCACGCAAATATAAATAGTTTGCAAATTGCGCTTCGTCAAGAGTGTCTGGGTTCAGTTCACCTTTTTTTGCAAGTGAAGCAATTTCGCGGGCTGCTTCCACAATTTCCATTCTCCCGCCATAAGATATTGCAAGGTTGAGCTGCATACCGCTGTTTTGCGCAGTTTTGTCTATTGCTTCTTGAAGTTTTTTGCGCGGTTTTTCGGGCAGCTTGCTCATATTTCCTATTACTTTCAACTTAACGTTTTTTTCCATAAGGTGAGGAATTTCTTGAGCAACCATTTCAACGAGCAAATTCATAAGGTATTCAACTTCCATTTTAGGCCGCTGCCAATTTTCGGAGCTAAACACAAAAAGAGTTAGATGCTCCAAACCCAAATCCACGCCTGCTTCAACAGTTGCCACGGTTGCCTTTGTGCCATGCCTGTGCCCCAAAAAACGCTCCAAGCCCTTGGACTTAGCCCAGCGACCATTGCCATCCATTATCACCGCAATGTGTTTAAGAGATTTTTGCATTTGAGGTGTAAAGATACAAATATGCAAACACCGCTCACAACCTAAACGACCTGAACAACATCGCAAGTGCCACCGTACCGTAAATTATGTGCCCTATCCAGGCACCTAGCCAGGGTTCTAAAATTCCGTTCTCGCCCATTTGCACGCCAACGCGAATAACAATATAATAACTAAATGTCATAATAATGCCTATGCCAAACTGCTGGCTCAAAGCACCGCTACGGCTGTATCTATGAGAAAGCGAAAGGGCAATTATCAGAGTCACCATTGCCGTTATTGGACCCGAAAATTTAAAATGCCACTGGGTTTCCATTTTGTTTGTGTCTTCGCCGCTACGCCTCAAAATTCCAATTCTGCGGCTTATTTGCCTTGAGTTCATTTCTTCGTGGCTCTGCCTTTCGTTTATTATATCTTCGGGCAAAACGCTGGTTTGCTGCTCTATGTCCATAGTTTGGAATTTATTGGCACTTAAATTTCCTTCTGGAGAAAAATATCTAGCCCAACCGTTTATCAAAACCCAAGAAGCAGAACTATCATTCCATTCTATATGTTTTGCATCATAGCGAGCAGTGGGTTTGCCGTTGTCTTGCAAAACCAAAGAAACATTATCGCCTTTTTTGGTTATGCCGTTATAATACCTAAAATACCAATCCGAATGGTCTGAACCTATGAATACAAATTGTGTTTTTTCCTTTATTCTAGGGTTTTTTCTCTGCTCAATTCTTGTTTCTGCAATCTCCAATCGGCGGTGATTTGCATCTGGCAAAATCATTTCACCAACCGTAAAGAGAAGCGCAGTTATAATTATCCCTGCAACAAGAATGGGCAACAGAATTCTAAAAGGGCTTCTGCCCGCACCCTGCATAGCAGAAATTTCCAAATGCCTTGCCATTGCGCCAACGCTTGCTATTGCCGTAAGCATTATCGCAACAGGAGAAACGAGATATATTATGTATGGCAGGTAATTTAAGTAATATTCTCCGGTTTGATCCAAACCTCTTAAAAGCCACATTTTTATATTGCCCACAAAATCTATTATAATGAAAACAAGTATGCTCCCTACCGATATTAAGGTAAAGGATTTTAAGAAATTTCCAAGTAGATAAGAGGAAAATTTCATCGCCGAGCTACCCGCCAAGTTAAAAGCAAACCAATTGTTCCAATAAACGCATTGCAAGCCCACATTGAAATTGCTGGCGAAATTATCAAGCGGTCTGCCAAATTTTCACCACCGATGAGGCACACCCAGTAAACGGTAAAAAATCCAAGGCTGTAAACAGTGCCTGGGCCAATTCCACCTCGCCGTGCTATTATGCCAAGCGGCGCACCTATAAGGGCAAATACAACACAAGCCACAGCAGTGCTTATTTTTTTGTGAATTTCAACCTTGTGTATAGCTATGCGCTTTAATATGCCTTCGCGCCTAGTTTCCATTCTGCCTATTTTAACCAAAGTTTCACTTTCTTCCCGTTTTACGAGTGCCAAAGCCTTTGCATGCTTTTCTGCATTAGGCAGAATCTTTTTGCTTCTTAGCTTTTCCGACAAAATAGTATCTTTTTTAAGAATCAAATTTAAATCGTTTATGTTTTGCCAAACTAGCGGATCAAATTCCTCAATTAGTTTTTGATTGTCTTCACCCGCTTCTTTTATCACCTTGAGCATCTCTTCTATGTCCAGTTCACGGTTGCCACGGCTTTTGTTATCGGTGCGCTCAAAGCGGTCATCAATGTTTTGCACAGCGAAATCCTGATTTGCAAAGTGAATTCTAAAATAACGCTCTGGGTCTTTGGGGTCAACAAAATGATTTTCGCCGTTCTTCAAATGAAGCATAAGGGTTGCGCCCATATCCACGTATTCCATTGAAGCACTATCTGCGGTTATAACACGCGGGTAATTACCGCCAATTTCAAAAATTTTTATGCCATAAAGCTCTGCGTTTTGGTTATCTATGCGAGAAACCCAAATTTGGAGGCCAGGGAACTGGTTTATGAGTTTGCCTTCATCTATCATAGCGTGGGGTCTTTTGCGAGTAACTGACTGCATGAGCATTGCGCTACGGTAATTTGCCTCGGGCAGTAGCCAGTTGTTGAAAAGCATCAACAGAACCATAAGCAAGGCAGAAAACACAAGAACAGGCCGCATAAGCGAAAGCGGCGAAATTCCCGCAGACTGCATAGCCACTATTTCCCTATCCGAAGAAAGCCTGCCAAAGGTCATAAGAGTGGCAGCAAGCACAGACATAGGCACAGCAAGCCCCACCATCCAAACCACATTTAGCGCAAAAATCTCCAAAACAATAGAAGCGGGAATCCCCTTTGAGAGAATTTTATCCAGCACTTCCACCAAAAAATTTATTACAAATAAAAATGTAGTCACGAAAAGCGCAGCGAAAAAGGGAGCAATATGCTCTTTAAGCACGTAACGGACTAGAATCATTAGGATTTAAATGTAGAAAATTTTGCGTCTAAAAAAATACAAGCCTCTTCCCTAGCAGCGGAATCCGCAAGCAAAACTTTCTCCAAATTCAACTCACCGCTTTGCTCTGGGATTTTCCCCAAGCAATGCTCAATGCCACGCGGAATATCCAAAAAAGAAATTTTCTCCTGTATAAAAGCGTTTGCTAAAATTTCGTTTGCGGCATTCAAAACAGCCGCTCTTGTGCCGCCCGCTTTGCCCGCCTCGTAAGCCAAAGAAAGGCAGGGGAATTTTTTTAAATCTGGTTCAAAAAATGTGAGCTTTTGAATTTCCGGCAAATTTAACCGCTTTGTATTTAGAGGCAACCTTTCGGGGAAAGTCATTGCACAAAGAATGGGAATTCTCATATCCGGCGCTCCGAGTTGCGCCATTAAACTGCCATCTATGAACTGCACAAGCGAATGAACCATGCTCTGCGGATGCACAACAACTTTGATTTGTTCGTAGGGAATATTAAAAAGAAAATGAGCCTCTATAACTTCCAAACCCTTGTTCATCATAGATGCGGAGTCTATGGTAATTTTTTTTCCCATGCTCCACACAGGGTGATTAAGCGCATCTTTTAGTGTTATTTCAGAAAATTTTTCCGCAGGCAATTCCCTAAACGGACCTCCGCTTGCGGTGATAACCAAACTTTCAACTTCTCTCTCGCCTCGCCCTGCAAGGCATTGGAAAATCGCATTGTGTTCGCTATCAACAGGAGTTATTTTTGCTTTTGGATTTTTTTCAAGAGCCTGTTTTATTATTGCACCTGCCATCACAAGGGTTTCTTTATTTGCAAGAGCAATTTTTTTGCCGCTCGCTATCGCCTTCAATGTCGGTTCGCAACCAACAGAACCAGTCAATCCATTCACCACCAAATCGCAAGCTGAATCAGAAACCAATTCCAGCAAACCTTCCATGCCTGCCAAGACAGCTTTGCCCGTTATTTTTTGAAGTTCCAAAGCGGCGGTTTTATCAAAGAGAGCTAATTTTGCATTTGGATATTCTTTGGCAATACCTGCCATTTTTTGCACATTGCCATGTGCTACGGCGGCGTACAGGGAAAAACGTTCCTTGTGTTGCTTTATCACGTCAAGTGCAGAATCGCCAATGGAGCCTGTTGCTCCTAGCAAGCAGACCTGTTCACACATCCGGGTCTCTGAGTTCCCTTAATTCGTCAACGTCTAAATGCCCGTGCCTGCGATAAACCGTTATGGCTATAGCAAGCGCGATTGCCATTTCGCAGGCGGTGGCTGCTATAATAAAAAGGCTAAAAACAGATCCAGCCGTTGCATCTGCTGCTCTGAAATGCGCAAAGGCTATAAAGTTTATGTTTGCGGCGTTTAACATCAACTCCATGCTGATTAAAATTCCAATGGCGTTGCGGCGGGTTAAAATTCCGTAAACCCCTATTGCAAAGAGGAAAAAAGCTAACAAAAGACAGGCTTGCAAAGTCATTTTGCCCCCTCATTTTTATCATCGCTTGGAATTCGCGCTATGGTCACCGCGCCTATCAAAGAGATTAAAAGCAACAAGCTAATTGCCTCAAAAGGCAAAAGAAAGCCAGTATCATCGGGAGAAAGAAGCCTTTTACCTATGGCGGCTAGAGTGGCAAAATCTTCTGCCTGGTCTTGCCAAACCATTCCAAATTCTTTTAAGAAGCTAAATGCTAAAATAGCGATGAGCAGGGAAAAAACAAGAGCCACGATTTTTCTTGAACGGCTTGTTTCCTGAACACGTTCGCCCAAGCGGCTTGTGAGTAAAATGGTGAACACAACAAATACAACCACGCCGCCTATATAAACCATCACCTGAGCTACAGCTATAAACTCTGCCGAAAGCAAGAAATAAAGAACCGCTGTTCCAAAAAACGTGCATATAAGAGCAACCGCACTGTGCAAAATATTTTTGGCAAGTACCGTGAGCAAAGCCGCCGCCACCATAATAGCAGCCGTTGCATAAAAAAGAATATCTTTAAACGGAATGAAATCCATAGGGGTAATATAGTAAAAGAAAACTTATTTTTCAGAATAAAACCCACGTTTCTGTATACATTAACATTTAAAAGAAAAAAACGAGTTGTTATTTTTATTCTCTATGCAAAATTTACCTAATGTAATTATATCCATCCCTATAATCATATCAAATGTATGAATATTTGGGAACGATACAAATCTATGTTCCTTTATTTTCATTCCACCTTGAATTTTAAGAGCTACTGAATATACGGGGTAGGTTTCTGTTCCTGCAACGTGTTTTATTATAGCAAGATTAATCGCTTTAAGTTGCAATTTTTTAACTATGCTATCATTTATTAAAGACCTTGTAGCCCCAGTATCCCACATTGCCGTAACCTTTATGGATTTGCCGCTGTCAATAGATGTTATTTGTGCATTGCAGATTATTTTTTTTGCAAAACCTTGGTGTCTTATAGTCAAATTCATGCAAATACCAATGGTTGAATATCAACGGTATAAGCATCATCTCCGGGTATGCACTCTTGAACGGAAAAATTCCCCGAACCAAACAATTTCCTGCCTGCTGCTGCTGCCTCGTGAAATGAATCGTACGCTTCAATTACTTTTGCGCCACGCATTAAAAGTTCCTTGCCTTTGTATTTTTTACAAAGTTCTTTTTGATGTTTTATGAAATAATTTAAAGCTAATTTATGAATATTTTGCTTTGCCATAAAAGCCTCCGCTATACAAGATAGAAATTTTTTTTGCCGCGCTTAGGTAGTAAATATCTTTAAACGGAATGAAATCCATAGGGAGAAGATAGAAAATATTCAATGGTTTTTTTCAAGCCTTCTTCTAAATTCACGCTCGGTTCCCAGTTTAGAAATTTTTTTGCCTTGCTGATGTCGGGCTTGCGTTGCTTTGGGTCGTCTGCGGGCAAGGGTTCTTTTATTATTTTGCTTTTGCTGCCAGTTAATTTGATTATTTTTTCTGCTAATTCCAAAATTGTAAATTCGCCAGGATTGCCTATATTTATAGGCAAAGTATATTCATTCTGCTCCATTGTGCGCAAAATGGCTTCCACTAAATCGCTCACAAAACAAAAAGAACGTGTTTGCTGCCCATCGCCGTAAACGGTTATATCTTTGCCCTGCAAAGCCTGCACTATGAAATTAGACACCACCCTGCCATCGTTTGGGTGCATCCGAGGTCCGTAGGTGTTGAAAATACGCACAATGCGAACATCCACGTTGTTTTGGCGGTGATAATCCATAAACAATGTTTCGGCAGCACGCTTTCCTTCGTCGTAGCAACTGCGGATTCCTATTGGATTCACATTTCCCCAATACTCCTCCACCTGAGGGTGAACGCTTGGGTCTCCATAAACCTCGCTCGTGCTCGCCTGCAAAATTCTAGCCCTTACCCTTTTGGCAAGCCCCAGCATATTCACCGCGCCGAGTATGCTCGTTTTAATTGTTTTAACCGGATTGTATTGGTAATGCACCGGAGAGGCAGGGCAAGCCAGATTGTAAATCCTGTCCACTTCCAAAAGAATTGGCTCAGTTACATCGTGGCGAATAAGCTCAAAGCGAGGGTTGCTCAGCAAATGCTCAACATTTTTTTTGCTGCCTGTGAAATAATTGTCAAGGCAAATAACATCGTGCCCTTGCTCAATGAGCCTATCGCACAAATGCGAACCTAAAAAACCTGCTCCGCCAGTAACGAGAACTCGCATATCACACCATTGTGGCTTTTAGCTTTGCTTCTGCAACGCGGTCTTCGCCAACAAAAATTTTTCCATCAAATGTAATTATGCCGCGGCGGAATTCTTCCAATTCGGCTTCTATCCTCAAACAATCGCCAGGTCTAACAGCACGGCGAAAACGGCAACCATCAACACCCATAAAAGCAGGGCGTTTGCCTTTGGATTCTTCTTCAAATTTCAAGTATGCCAAAATGCAACCGGCTTGTGCCATAGCTTCTACCTGCAAAACACCAGGCATCACTGGGTCGCCCGGGAAATGCCCCATAAAATAAGGCTCGTTGAAGCTCGCATTTTTCAAGCAAGTTATTTTTGCTTTTTCTGCATCTGGCTCAAAAGAGAGAACTCTATCTATGAGCAGAAAAGGAAAGCGATGCGGCAAAAGCTGCAAAATTGCAGCGTAGTCTAGCAGGCAGTCTTTTGCCTGCGGCTTGGGTAAGGTTTCTAAAAGAGACATAATGGGAATATAGAAAATATTTTTAAACTGGAATTATATTCTATATAATATGCGACCAACTTAATTTTCCAGACACTGTCTGGAAAATTGGGAAGCGAGTGTAAAACAAACGCATATTAAATAGATTTGATTTTGAAAAACCTTTGCCAAGCGAAACTGTTAAATCTTTGGAAAGATTAACCAATAATTGTTCGCCATATTTTGCTCGCACATTTCCATTTTGTTCAAATTCAACAATATATTTACCGATAGTCCAGTATGTTTTAACAAGACTTTTATTTATTGTAGTTGCTATGTGTTTTTTAGCGTTTGCCATTGCCAAAGAAATTTGTTTTATTAACAAATTGTATTGCTTATCTTCGTTGGACTTGCTTATTTTACTTGTTTTCATACTTTATAATATAGTAAATGTCACTAGGCGTTTTTTGCATACCAACAAGCAATCGGCATATACGATGAATATCGCCCTTTTTCTCAGGAACGGTAGCACCAGTTAAGTTATCTATCTTATCTGCAACTTCCTTCCAACCGCGCAAATTAAAATAACCAACGCAAAAATCTGCTCTCTGTGAAAGTTTAAGCGTTTCATTCAATCCATTTTTTAAATGATTCTCTATATTGTCATATATTTTTGGCATAAATATAAATACAGAAATTTTCATAAGAAATAGAAAATAAATACTATATTACTACAACCAATGCACTACCATTTTTCCATAGACGAAACCGGAGATTTCAACATATTATCTCCAAATCACAATTCCTTTGTTTGCGGAGTTTTAACCAAAATAAAAGAAGAAGATTTAAATAAACTCTACAAAGAAGCTTTTGGGCAAAAAAAATTGAAAGATATACATTTTGCCAATATGAACGATTCTGAAAGAAATAAATGCAAAGAACATTTTGCTAAGGTAACAGAGGAAATTTTCATATCAAGCGGCAAACCGATATTTTCGTCAAATCAACAACATTGGTGGTATGCTGCACTGCAAGCTGTTATATTCGGCTTATTTGAAAACAAAAAATTCAACTATGGAGATACTGTTGATATATATTTTGACGGCAGAAAAAAAGAGGTTTTAGGACTAATAGAACTTGAAGGAAATTTTTGGAAGGAATATCACAAGGCAATTTGTGAGGCTTTTAAAAAAGTACTGAAAAAATATGAACAAAATGGAGTGAAGATTAATATAACATACTCAAATGACAAGAATTCCATTTTTGTGAATTTAGCAGACATTATCTGCGGGCTTGTTCGCTCAAAAGTTTTGGAAGCCGTAGAATGTAATTGCAATAAAAATCATTCGGCAATAGATTCAGAAAATCCTTCTCTTGCGCTTCAAAGAATATTGCAAGAAGTTCTATTTGATAAATTCGGAAATGTGAAGCTACTGGATGGCATTTTCAAATCTTTGAGAAATAACAAAAATGACTACGCAAATATATGGATTGAAATTGTAAAATTTTTAAAAACACATTTTGAAACACGCGGAACAAATCCCAAAGTGATGAAACAACTAAATGAACTTAGGGGTGTTTTTTATGTAGAATATGAAAATTGGGCAAAGAAAATTCTGCCAAGAGATTTGCAAATTGATATTTTGATTTCAATGCTTCTGTTTGATACCCACAGCGGCACAATAAAAACAAAAATTGAGCGGCAGGATTTTTGTTCCCTTTTAAATTTAACCAACAAAGGCGAGCATTGCAGAATAACAGATAATTGGGAAAACTACGTACGTTTAAATATATTGCTTGCGCAAATTGATTTTAATGGATATAATTTTTGCAAAGTTATAGAATACTTAACAGAATTATGGAGCATTCAAGACAAAATTAAAAATCTTGGTCTTCCCTTTAAAACAGAAAAAGACGATACAACCGCCGAAATCACAGGTACTATTGCCCAAGCCTATTCTTTTGATGGAAGTTTGAAAGATGCAAAAGAATTCTATGAAATTGCAGAATCGCATATTAATAAATCTTATTTCAAAACAGCTAGTTATCAATTTTGCATTTATTTGCGAGAACAAGATATTGAAAAATGTTATGAGTATTTTGAAAAACAAACAGAAAAGAAACCCGATGATTTTGGCAAAGAAATAAATGAAAAAACAGATGCTTGGTTTTTGCTATCTTATGCCAGATTGAGAGGTTTGGAAATTCATAAAAATGGTAGTTCTAATTTGCCAAAATTTGAATACAAACTAAAAGGACAAAGCTATCCATATCCGCTAATTCTAAAATGGCTGGCTTTTGAAAAGGAAAATGCTGAGGAAAATTTGCAAAAAGCAGCTTTGGGCTTGTTAAAAGACGATGGTTTTACAACAAGAACCCTTGTTTTGCCTGTAATTCAAATGCTGTATATTTTTGAACCTAAAGACGAACTATGCAAAAATTACGGCAAAACATTGGAAAGCCTGAAAAATGAATGTGAAAATTTTAAAAAATATGTAAATGAGAAATCTCCAAATTTGAATAAACTGGACAACAATTTGAATTTATGGGAAAGAGCAATGCTATTACCGAGTTATTATGCTTAAATTTCTAAATTACCACCATGCCTGAGCAAGAAAAAATGTTTTCATCTATATTTTCCAAATTCAACTGGGAGATGGTGGAAAAAGGAATTGCCACTGCCACTCTTCAATCTGTGGAGCGGGCACTTTCAAAAAGAGAAAATATGAATATGGACGATTTTGCGGCTTTGACTTCGCGGGCGGCGGTTCCGTATTTGGAGAATATGGCAAAAAAAAGCAGAGAGATAACGTTGCAGCGTTTTGGAAAAGCTATTCAACTTTACTTGCCGCTATACCTCTCCAACGATTGCACAAATTCCTGTGTATATTGCGGGTTTAATACGCACAATGATATTGAGAGAAAAGTTTTGAACACAAACGAAATACTTGAAGAAATTGAGGCTATAAAAAAACTCGGCGACTTTGAGCATATTCTTTTGGTAACAGGTGAAAGCCCAAAAAATGCGGGCTTTGAATATTTGCTAAATGCGGTGAAACTTTGCCACGAGCATTTTGCCTCTGTTTCAATAGAGGTGCAACCTCTTAGCATGGAAGAATATGCCGAGCTTGCAAAATGCGGAGTCACTGCGGTTTTTGTTTACCAAGAAACTTATAGGGAAGAAACTTACAAGCAACACCACCCACACGGGAAAAAAAGCGTTTTTGAATATCGCTTGCACTGCCCGGATAGAATTGGAATTGCAGGGGTGAGGAAAATTGGCATTGGGGCATTGCTCGGTTTGGAAAATTGGCGGGTGGATAGTTTTTTCACGGCTTTGCATTTGAGCTATTTGCAGAGTACATATTGGCAGAGCAGATTTTCAATTTCATTCCCAAGGCTGCGCCCTTTTGAAGGACAAACTATTGAACTGCGCACCCCAAGCGATAAAGAATTGATTCAACTTATATGCGCTTACAGAATATGTTTCCCAGATGTGGAAATTTCACTCAGCACAAGGGAATCCGCAAATTTCAGAGACAGAGCTATGATGCTTGGACTAACCACAATGAGCGCAGGCAGCCGTACAGACCCGGGCGGCTATGCTGTTTCCAAAAACGAACTTACGCAATGGGAAGTAAACGATTCAAGAAGCCCCGCAGAAATTGAGCAAAAAATAAGAGATAACGGCTATGACCCTGTTTGGAAAGACTGGGATGCGGCACTGGAATGAATAACCCATCATTTCTCTTGGCAATTTCGGGCGGCTTGGACAGCATGTGTATGCTGCATTTCTTTGCAAAAAAACACTCAAATTTACACGCCGCTTATGTGAACCACGGAATTAGACAAGATGCAAACGAAGATTCCAAATTGATAAAAAAGAAATGCGAAGAATATGGCGTTTCATTTTACGAACTTTTTATAGACCAAAAAATTTTTGAAGGCAAAAATAATTTTGAAGCCATTGCAAGAGAAGCGAGATATAATTTGCTCTTTGATTTAAAAAATAAATTGGGTGCAAATTTTTTGGCAACCGCTCACCACAAAAACGACCAAGCAGAAACCGTATTCTTGCGAATAGCCCGAAGCACGGGTTTAAAAGGCTTGCGAGGCATTTTGGCAGAGCGAGAAGATGGAGTTATTCGCCCAATGCTGAATTTCACAAAAGAAGATTTGCAAAAATACGCAGAGGAAAATAGAATTGAATGGAGAGAAGATAGCACCAACAAAAGTACCAACCATTTTAGAAATAAAGTCCGTTTGCAGATTTTGCCAAAAATTGAAGAAGAATGTAAAGGCACAATAAACAGCCTAGCGCATATAGCAGAGCTTTCTCAAAAAATTTATCCACAAGTGATTAAAATTTTGAATTCCTATTTTAATCCTTTTTTAGTAGAGCAAACCACAAACTCCATTCTGTTGAAACATTTTCATTTGCCTGCCATGCAAGGATATGGCGAACTCTTTAGGCTATGGCTTGGAAGCAAGGGCATCACTTGGGAAGAGACAAATGAAGACAAAAAATTATACGAGAAATTGCAAAAAAAAGATTCTTTTAGGTTTCGTTTGGGTGGTGTTTATATTGAAAGAAAAAAAGGATTTACTTTATTATCATATAAATTTTAGTATATGTTTCTGTTGTGTTGTCTTCTTCCAAAGCTCCAGAGAGCGATAATAAATTATTCGTTCTCTCTCTATTAGTGCTTATATCATCTATTATTTCCTTAAACATTCTTTTATATTCTTTAGACATATTCTCTATAGGATGGCTATAGCCATAATACAAGCCCCGATATTGCAAAACATAACCCGTTTTTTCATATATCTCAACTATATTCCCATAAGAATCAAACAAATAAACGCGAGCGTTCAAATTATAATGCACTCTCGCTTCTGGAACTCCCAAAACGTGCAATATTAATGTAACATAGTCAATATTGATAATATCAAATAATTTCCTTTCGGTTCTATCAAAATCATGCTGAACATAATAATAACCCCAAATATTGCTATCTTTTGCTGCAATGCTTTTTATAATTTTATTCGCGGTTTCAGAGCTTAAATTACTTCTATCGTGGAATCTTAGCGGCAAAATGTTTTGTTCCGTGTATTCATAAGAAAAATCCACTGTATTTATGTTAAATCGCTTGGTTGCACAACTAGTTAGCAAAAGACCTAGCAGGAGGAGTGTGTAGATTTTGTTCATTTGATGTAATATAGAAATTTTTTCTATATTATTACCCATAATTAAAACCCAAGGAGCCAAAATGCCCGCAAATCAGCATCATCACTTGCAGATAGAAAAACTAAAAGAACTCATAACGTGTCTTCACAACTTTGAAGCAGAAGTGCAAAACGCAGTAACCAACTACCAAGCCAGGTTAACTGACTTGATAGAACAAGGCTTGCCACTGGCAGTTTGGCAAAAATTCTTAAAAGATTATTACCCGCAATCCCAAAACCTAATAAACAAAAACACGGCTGTTATAAATGAACAGGCAATTCCTTATGCAGCCTATAACGTAAGAATTTTGGAACAATTGGTAAAGAAGTAAAGGAGGCCAACAAATGCCAAAAATTTCTCCAAAATGGATTAAGTCTCTAGGCGAAAATGAAATTTTCGTTTTTGGCAGCAACCTCGCTGGCTTTCACGGAGGAGGCGCAGCCGAACTGGCTATGGAATGGGGAGCGGTTTGGGGGCAGGGTGTTGGATTGCAGGGAAAAACTTATGCCATTCCAACGATGTTTAAATCAGTAGAAGAAATGAAACCTTATATTGACGAATTTTTGATTTTTGCAAAAGCGCATCCCGAATTGAAATTTCTCGTCACGGAATTAGGATGCGGAATTGCAGGCTTTACGCCAAAAGATGTTGCACCGCTTTTCAAAGCGGTGATAGACGAAAATATCGAGAATGTGTATTTGCCGGAGAGGTTTGTATAGAAATCACCTATTCTTCTCACTCTGTGCAAAAAAGAAAGTTCCAACTATCAAGCAAACCACAGTCAAAGCCACTATTGCCGCGAAATTCACCATAGGATTGAACATAACCACATTGCTATATTCCGTGCTGCCTCTGTAAATAACCGCACGTACCAAATCAAGGCAATATGTCATAGGCATAATGCGGTTCAAAATCAGCAGAACACCAGACGAATTGTTTATTGGAATAATGGCACCAGAAAGGAACATCTGCGGCATAATGATTAACATTATAGCAAGGTTCGCGGCTTTTCTGCTTTTAATAAGCCCAATGACAATCATAGCCAGCGCACCGCCGGAGAGACACATCAACGGAGAGAGTGCGAGAATCAAAAGCATTTTATCAATAGATAAAGTAATACCCATTGCAAACCCAACCAAAAGCGTTCCCGCCATGCTCAAAATCGCAGCAAATCCCGAACCCAATATTTTGCCGATAACCAGCGAATAACGCGACACAGGAGATACCAGCATTTCTTGGTTAAAATCTATTTCGTGGTCATCAACAATGGATGCCATGCCCATTGAAGTAATCCAAAACAGCATATTGACCAACATTCCAACAAGCATAAATTGCCCGAACTCAAAATTCACTCCGCCAGCCATATTCTGCATAAGATTACCGCCTATCATACCCATCATAATAATAGGCATAACAAGGCTCATAATAATAGTGGCAGGAGATTTGAAATAAACGGTAATTTCCCGCCCCATAACGGTGATTATTGTGTTAAGTTCCCTAAACATGTGCGCCCCCTTTTTGTTTGGTTAAAAATTCAATATACGCATCTTCAAGCGTTGGTTCGTATATTTTCAATACAGTCAATTTTGTCTGTATTTTTGAAATGATTTCCTGTGCAGATTTTTCCTTGTATGGAACAACTATTCGCCCATTCACCGTGAAAGGCAAGCCAAGCGATGAAAGTTCATTTGTCAAAGCGGTTCTATCTTCGGCATCCATAATGAGTTCGTGCCTCAGCAAATTCAGCTTTAATTCCGTAGGCGAGCAGCAAGCCGAAATTTTGCCTTTGTTGATTAGGCATACAGTATCGACATTTTCGGCTTCGTCAATGTAATGCGTAGTCAAGAAAATGGTTGTCCCGTATTTCTCGCGAGTTTCGTTGATGTATTCCCACAGGGAACGGCGGCTCACAGCATCTAAGCCTTGAGTAGGTTCGTCTAAGAACAGCACCTTAGGCGTATGTATAAGGCTGCGGATAATTTCTAATTTGCGTTGCATTCCGCCAGAGAGTTTCTTTATCGGTTTGAAAAGCGCATCTTGTATGCCCACGATTTCTGCAAGCTCCATAACCCTATTGCGATACGCGGCGGGCATAAATTTGAAAGCTGGACGGTATCCGTACATTCCGTAAAGACACGCATGAAAGCGAATATTCTGTTCCGCAGTTAATTGCGGGTCAAGACTTGGCTGCTGAAAAATTATTCCCACCTTCTCCCGCACCTTCCTCGCCTCTTTTTCTATATCAAATCCAGCAATTTTAACTTCGCCAGAAGTTTTAGACAATGTGGTTGTAAGGATTGAAATAGTCGTAGTTTTCCCCGCACCATTTTCACCCAAAAAGGCGAAGAATTCCCCTTCGCCCACTGAAAAGCTAATATCATCCACCGCAGATTTCTCCGCGCCTTTATACCGCTTCGTCAGGTTTTGCACTGTAATGACTTTGTTCATTTTATTTTCCTCTACAGTATAAGACGAATTAGGGGGGGAAATATTTTATTTTTTCTACATTATATTTATGACTACTGCCACTATTGAAATAAAAAAGGATATTGCATTAGAACTTTTGCAATATTTGGAAAGCATAGATATTCTTAGAGTGCTGGATAAAAGCAATGTGGTAGAAAAGAAAAAAACTCTTGGCGATTTTTTTGGAGTCTTGCCAGAAGAAGCCTGTAAAGCATTAGAGGAGCATACCCAAAAAGCGAGAAATGAATGGAACAGAGTTTTTTAATAGATACAAATATAATAATTGACATATTTAAACCCTCAATACCTAGCTCGGTAAAATCCAAATTAGCAGATATTCCTCTAGTAGTCTCTGCGGTAACATATATGGAAATTTTAGGATGGCCAAATGCGACTGAACAGCAATTGAAACCCATTCAAGAATTTATGGACAATGCCAAGATTATTTTAATAGATAAGCCTATAATGGAAACTACTATAAAAATTAGGCAAATGAAAAAAATAGCTCTTGGCGATGCTATTATTACTGCAACGGCTTTGGTGCATAATTTAACTTTAATTACAAGAAATATTGACGATTTTAAGAACATTAAAGATTTAAATATTTGGAATCCGTGGGAATAACAATATAAGGCAATTTACTTCTGCGTTTTATCCAAAAAATGCGAACATCTTTTGCAGCTATCGAGTTTTGTTTGCTTATGGCAGCAAAATCCAACATACTGTGGTTTTGTATATATATCATTTCGCATAAAATGGAAACATTCATTGCAAGTAAGTTTGTTTTTCTCTATATGTTTTTTTATTAATTCCATAATTTCAAGTATCAATACACATACAACCCCTGTGATTATGGCGGCGAGGAACATTTTGCGCGCTATGAAAATGGTAGCTATTGCTGCACCCGCAAATAATAATTTTCCGTAAATTTTTCTCATTCCATAACCCATTTTACAGTTGCTTCTGTTGAATCATTTATGCTTTTCGCTTCGGCAATTTCGGTTTTTGAGAGCATTATTTTTATGCTTTTCACCTGTTCTTTTAATGCTTCAAATTTCGCACCTTCAAGTTTTGGTGTGGCTATCATTTTTTTTAATGCTGGATTCATCCAAGAGCCGCTTGGCTGTTTTATGGCAAAATGCAAATGAGGCCCATTGCTCCTGCCCGTGTTGCCAACCTTGCCTATAATCTGCCTGCCCTTAACTCGCTGCCCAGCACCCACGCCTCTCTGCGATAAATGCAAATACCAGCTCTGACTGTTATCTGAATGTTTAATAGCAACGTGATTTCCGCTATCATCATTATAAGAAGATTGCACAACAATTCCATCTGCCACCGCATAAACAGGGGTTCCAACCGTGCCTCTGTAATCTATTCCGCTGTGGAACATTCTTGTGCCTAAGGTGGGGTGAATACGATAGCCAAAGCCGCTTGTTATGTGCAACCTATCTAACGGATACCTCAAACCGGAATGTACAAGTGCCTCACCGTCTTCGGTATAATGAGCATTAAAGGAACTTTTGGGGTCTGCTTCCTCATATAAAAAAGCCTCGCTGTGTTTTACCCTTGAGCCATCATAACCAGCATATAAAACCTTTCCGCCTATCCATACAGAATCTTGAAAACGGGTTTCCTTTAACAGAACTTTGAACCTATCCCCAACTCTTGCATCTGTTCTAAAACTAACCTTGCACTCCAAAACGCCCGCTACAATCCCGACCATATTTTGAGGAATACCTATATCCCTTAAAGTATTGTATAAATTCCCGCCCTCCTTCAAAATACCCTCATACATAGCATAGCGCACATTCAGCGGTTTTTCAACTATCTTATATCTCCATTCTTCCGTTATGCTGTCTGTCATTAAAAAATGGAGTGTCGCTAGGTTTTCCGCATATCTGAACATAACCGCTTTTGTGGTGTCTATAGGGTCAAAGCCCACCCAAAAAACCTGCCCTGACTTTAAAGAGCCAAGCTCCACGGTATCTGTAAGGGTATTTATTATTTTCAGAGTTTGCTTCTGTTCCAAGCCCACTTTTTGCAAGGTTTGAAAAAGCCCAAAATTAGGTTCAACCACGGCTGGCTTTAAAATTGGCTGATTTTCTATAAAATCTTCAAGAGAATCTATCCTGCTCTGAATTTCTGCAAGTTGAGCCTCAGGGTCAGGCTCTGTTTTTTTTTCCTCGATTTCTTTTTTACAGGAAAACGTCTGAACCCCGATGACCCCGATCAGTAGGATGATCAGGATTTTTAAACTACTAGACACTAGCTTTGTTAGTTTTCTTGATTTCGCATTTCGGTTTGTTCTCTGTCAACGGTATTTTTCAAGTACTCGTTGAAGTTACGGTCTATGTTAATACCTTCAAAGCTGCCGGCATCCTGATCCAAAACGAACACCGCACTTGGGTTATCCATCCAACCCACAACGTCCACGGCCTCTATTTTCATGCCTTTGTCGCCTGGACCCTGCAAAACTCTTTCTACCGCGTTGTTGCTCACCCAGCCCTGACAAGGACCTTTAACCAAGGTGTAAGAGGATTCTTGTTTAAGAACGGTTAATTCATCGTTAAAGCCAGCTGTACAAACCACTTTGCCACCACCAGAAGCTGCTACGAGGTCAACGTCACCCCTTTTGGACTTAACTTTATTTGTAGCTTTTTGTGCGAAAGCAAGCGCAACCGCGAAAACGAGCAAAATAACAAGAATTTTTTTCATAAAGACCTCTCTGGGTAAATATATATAAAAAATAGAAAAAAGGAAAGAAAAAATAAAATATTGCTAAATTTTCCGTATGGATTTCTCAGATTGGCTTTTTATTCTGTTTTACAACACCCTTAAAGCGTGTTTTGAGCAAATTTTATGGATTTGGGGGGCATTTTTCCTCATTGGCTTTGCTTTATACTTTATTTCCAACCTTAGGGACAAAGCTTTTGCCGCTTCTATTGGCCATAAAGCCGAACTATTTTTAACTGGCTGGATTGGAGTACCCGTACACGAAATGGGTCACGCGGTTTTTTGCGTTATTTTTAGGCACAATATCACAGAGGCAAAGTTTTTTTCGCCAAAAGAAGACGGAACTATGGGCTACGTGAAGCACGAATTCAACCCAAAAAGCACTTATCAAAAAATTGGCAATTTTTTTATAGGCATAGCTCCAATGCTTTTTGGCACGGTGGTTATTTACGCCCTGCTCGGAATTTTGCTCCCCGATTTTTTGCCAGAAGAATTAAACGGAAGCATCGCAGAAACGGGCCTAGAAATTTTCAAAAATTTTTTCAGTTTCAGCAATTTTAGCAACTTGCGTTTTTGGATATTTATCTACCTCTCGCTTGGAATAGCCAGTCACATGAAATTGAGCGTTCAAGATTTTAAAGGCGCAACAAGTGGCTTTTTAACTTTGCTCTGCCTTATTTTCCTAATAAATTTAATTGCCACTGCTGTTTTGAATTTCGGATTGAAAAGCATATTGCTTTCGGAGTGGTTCACAACCAAAGTAAATGTGTTGCTCTCCATATTTTATCCAATAATGCTCTACGCACTTGTGCTATCGGTTTTATATTTGCTGTTCTCTTATGCGGTGCGTGGGGTTACAAGGGTTGTGAGGAAAAAATCTAAATAAATTCCAACTCCGTTTGCATTTCACAGAGTTCGTAAAATTTTTTCAAAGATTTTTCGTGCTGGCTGGTGAAGCTGTAATCTATCGCATTGTAGTAATCGCAAGCCAAACTTTGCGGCAAGTTGTGAGGATAATATTTTTCCCATTTTTGCAAACATTCTTTCCTGTTTTCTTTGAAATCTTTTATGCTAATTTCCGTTTCATTTAAATAATTTTCAAGCAAGGGCAACAAGCCTCCTCCCAAGGCTTCTTTTCTTATTATCCATACTGCAAAAACAAAAGGCAAATTCTGCCATTCTTGCCAAACAGAAGCCAAGTCGTAGGAATATTCCCATTTGCCTGCAACACTTTCACGCAAAGCGTTATCGCCTATCAACAGCTTGGCATCACAGCTCTTGGCATTATCTGTCCATATAGGCTTGACCTTGAAGTAGAGGCTTGAAAGCAATTTTAGCAAGCTCACGGAGGTATCGCTTTGTTCGGTTATAAAAATGGCTTTATTGCTCAAATTTTCCCATTTATGCTTTGAAAAAAGTTTCACGGAACGAATTTCAAGGGTGCTTGCGGTGCAGAATCGGTTGCAAATAACATAATTTTTTTGATTTTTAGCATATTCTATGGAAGAAGAGGGGGAAAGCATTATTTTGCCCTCCCTTAGTTTTTTGTTTTGCTCGCTTGGAGTTCCATCTAAAAAACGAGTTTTTGGCGGAGAATTATCCAAAAAACGGTGAAAAAATGGGGCACAGACCAAAAAAGGAATACGTCCGACTGTTAAAAAATGTTCCATATAGAAATAAAATTAAATTTTTTCACTTTTTGTTGTTGCTTTTTGCAAAAAAAAACTATATTTATAGGACAATGATTAACCGTATTCCAAATTTCACGTTGATTGGTGCTTTTGACCATGCCTAAGTTTCTTGTTAAAAAAACCACACCCTCAGAGGATGGAAAATCCCTTGTGTTTAAAGGTAAGGTTGTAGAAGGTCCAATAAATAAGGGAATGGCTCTTTTAATTTCCATCGCAGGTCAATCCGCTATTCCCGTAAAAATCGCAGATATTGTGCATTTTGAAAAATCCAAAGACGATTCCAAAAAAGTAGGCTTAGTAGCAGACTTTGAAGACGAGCCAGACGATATGAACATGATTATGGCTCTGCGCATCACAGACGAAGAAATTGAGTGCAAATAAGCTAACGGGTAATTCTTCTCAAAAAATCGTCGTAGTTATCGCTTTCTCTGATGTCTTTTAGCATATTTCCGAATACGCTTTCGTCTATTTGTTCTTTGGCAATGGTTGCGGGGCGACCCTGCCGTGTGAAAGCCATTCCCCTTAGCCTCTCCTGCTCACTCATTTTTCTTTCCATTGCTCGCTGAAAATTCTCATAAGATTTTTTATCTAGCTCCACCGCAGAGTTTTCATTTGCCTGGTAAGAGACTGGGGTGTGGCAGCTTGGGCAAGTGAACACAAATCCTAGCACTTCGCCTTTTCTTGGCGTGGCACTATCGTTGCCTATGCCAAATGTTATTTGCATATTGCAATGCGGGCATATTATGGATAAGTCGGGCATAAGGATAATGTAGAAAACTTAATCCTCTACACAACGCACCGAAAAGAAAGATACCTTCTTGGATTCATCTACGGAAACGGTCTCCTCTCGCACGGCTTTATCGGTACTCATGCTTCTATAGTAGGCTTGTGTTTTGTTAGGGCAGATACTCGTCCACCAGTACCCTTTATTGCCAGCATTGCTGAAATCACCAGAATTGTTGCGGTAGCCACCTGGTAAAGCAGAAAATCCGTAATTGTCAGCTCCGTTGCCGTTTTGCTCCCAACCACTTTCAGTTTTCAATTTCACACCCGCTTCTTTGTAGCCAGCCATCTTTGTGATTAAATTGCTCCAATCATTACGAGACGACAAGTGCCAACCTTCGGGGCAAACTTCCAATGCTTCTTTCCACTTGTACAGCCTGCCGTACTTTTCACAGTTGGATTCATCTTCATTGTAGCACCAGCTATCATCGGTTTTTGTGTTCAGATTTTCCGCCATCCAAGTCAGATTGCCTATCTTAACTGTCTTGTATGTTTTGCCGTCACGTGTGTCTGTGAAAGTTCCTGTCACTGGTTCGGCGGCAAACGCCACACAAAAGGCTCCTGATATCGCCAATGCTGCCACTATTCGTCTAAATTTCTGCATCTCAAAAATTCCTTATGCTATAATAAAAATTCTGTTAATTCTACCCACAATACGAATATAGAAATATTCTATATTTACACCATGCCGAAATTTTCCGCACTCATATACATAGGCCGCTTTGAACCGCCGCACAATGGGCACCTTGCAACCATTCGCACAGCACTAGAGCAAACAGAAAAAATGCTGGTTTTCATAGGCTCGCACGAGGTTTGCCGTAGCCTGCGCAATCCATTTACATCAGATGAACGAATGGAAATGCTCCGTATTTCCTTAACGGAAATGGAACAAAAAAAAGTAATTTTTATCCCAATTCACGATTCTAATTACAATCACATAGAATGGGTAAAAGAGCTTAAGGAAAAAGTTTTAGACAATGAGCCAAAAATTATAGAGCGCATAGGGCTAATAGGGTATCAAAAAGACCGCACTTCTTATTATCTGGATTTATTTCCAGAATGGGAATTTTTGGAAATGCCGCTTTTTGCAAACGGACTTTCTTCTACTGATATTCGGGATAAATGGTTTAGCGGAACTTTAACAGACCAAGATAAAATACCTCTTTCCGTTTACACTTACCTTAAATTCAAGGAGAACGAAATTTGGGCAAAAAATTTGAAAGAAGAATACAGATTGGTTGAGGAATACAAAAAGGAATGGGCTGGCACTCCTTACCCTCCGATTTTTGTTGCAGGAGATGCTTTGGTTATTTGCAGGGAACATATTTTGTTGATAAGAAGAGGAGCCTTTCCAGGCAAGGGTCTGTATGCTATGGCTGGAGGCTTTTTAGATAGCAGAGAACCCATAAGGCATTGCGCCATAAGAGAGCTTATAGAAGAAACAGGCATAGAACTGAGCTACCGAGAATTGGATAAAAGCATCAGGGAATACCAGGTTTTTGACGACCCTCATAGGGAACCTCGCGGAAGAATGATATCGCATACTTTTCTTTTTGATTTGCACGCACCAGAACTTCCAAAATTAAAAGCTGGAGATGATGCATCGGAAGCGGTATGGTACCCGCTGAGTGAATTAAAAAAAATTAGGGAGCTATTTGCCGGAGACCATTATAAAATCATTATGAATATGCTTTCAAATTCCTAAATTAAGGGCATGGAATATTTACTGTTAGCTTTGGATTTTATTAGGCATATAGATGTTTATTTGGCACAAATAGTTGCTCAATATGGGTTTTTGGTATATGCTTTGATTGCTCTCATAATTTTTTGCGAAGTTGGCTTGGTTGTCACTCCTTTTTTGCCTGGAGATTCAATGCTTTTTGCGATTGGTGCTTTGTGCGCAGCGGGAGCTATGGATATAAGCATTGTTTTATCTGTTTTTCCCATAGCGGCAATTTGCGGAGATAATACCAACAGATTTTTGGGTGCTAAGATTGGGCATAGAGCCTTTGCAAAAGGCACTGGAAAAATTTTCAATACGCACAACTACAACAAAGCTCACAACTTCTTTGAGAAATTCGGACCAAAGGCTGTTACCATCTGCCGTTTTATGCCTTTCTTTAGAACATTCGTGCCTTTTGTTGCGGGAATGAGCGGAATGGGTTTTAAAACCTTTTTTCCGTGGAGTATTTTAGGTGGCACAGGCTGGATATTTTTATGCACATTTGCTGGTTATTTCTTGGGGAACATTCCATTCATCAAAGCGCATTTTGAGCTTGTGATAGTAGGTATAATTTGCGTATCGGCAATACCTGCCTTGGTGGAGTGGATTAAGCACCGAAAACACGGCTAAAAACCGCGTTTATATATCAGTCCTGGGTCGCTTTTTCTTGTTAACGCATATACGGTAGCCATCGCCTTGTTTCCCAAGCCTCTCCTGTTTTTCAAAGGATATATCGTAGTTTTTCATTATAAAGCGAAATCCCTGCACAATAGGGTTATCAGTTTCTATAGCATCCCAGTAAGCATCACTACGATAGCGAAGTTCTACATTGTAGTCTTCGATTGCCTTTTTTTGTTGTTCTTCATTGATAAGCGGTTTAGCCATAGTTTTTCTCCTGGTTACGAGTAGTACTAATATAGAAAAATTTCAGCACCTTTCCCAAACCTCAACAACTCCCTAACAAGCGAACTAGACACACTCAAATGCTCAGGCTTGGAACTGAGCAGCACGGTTTCTGTGCCGGGCAAAAGTTTTGCATTGTTCCATGCAATGGATTGTTCCAACTCCAAATCGGAACCTCTCCGCACTCCCCTAACCAAAAATTTGATATTATTTTTCTGCAAATAATCCACAGTCAAACCATCCCAAATTTCAACGCACACCTGCGGAAAATCCTTCATCGCTTTTTTTGCAAATTCAACTCTTTCCTCTGCGGAAAAATGAGTTTTTTTGTTTATGTTGTTTGCAATTAAAATTATGAGCCTGTCAAAAATTGCGCAGGCTCGCTCGGCAACGTCTTTGTGTCCGATGGTGAATGGGTCAAAAGAACCCGCAAAAACCGCTATCCGTTCCATTTGCCGCGCTCCTTTATTAAATTTTCCAAAGCATCCAAAGCTTCTTCTTGCGGAATATTTTTGCGCACAGGTTCTTCTCCTGCGTAAAGAGTAACTTTTCCCTCTGCCGCACCAACATATCCAAAATCCGCACCCGCCATTTCGCCTGGGCCATTCACTATGCAACCCATCACCGCTATGGAAAGATGCTTTAAGTGCGAAAATCTTTTTTTCACTTCTACTGTTGTACTCTGCAAATCGAAAAGCGTTCTGCCGCACCCTGGGCAACTGATAAAATCAGCTTTGGTTTTGCGAAGCCCTGTCGCTTGCAAAAGAGCGTAAGCAACAGGAATTTCATTGACCGGATTTTCTGTAAGTGAAACCCTTATTGTATCGCCAATCCCATCTATCAGCAATGAGCCTATACCAACGGCAGATTTAATTCTGCCATCTTCACCCTCTCCTGCTTCCGTCACTCCCAAATGAAAGGGGTATGGTTTGTGCCCACCATCTTTTAATCTCTTTGCCATTAAACGGTTGGCTTCCACCATTTCCCTTGGGCGGCTGGCTTTTAAACTGAATATAATTTGGTCAAAATTTTCTGCCTCGCACATAGTCAAAAATTCCATTGCGCTTTCTACCATTCCAAGCGAAGTGTTGCCGTATTTCTCAAGTATTCTAGAACTTAAAGAGCCGTGATTAACGCCTATGCGAATAGCGCGCCTCATTTTCTTTGCTTCTTTAACGAATGACGGAAAAGCATCGTTTCCAAAATTACCCGGATTTACTCTCACCTTTTCCACCCATTTAAGAGCTTCAAAAGCCGCTCTTGGCTGAAAATGTATATCTGCCGAAAGCGGAATTTCAATGCCAGCGGCTCTGACTTTTTCTGAAATCTCCTTTAATTTTTCCGCATCGGCAAGTGTTGGAGTTGTTATTCTAACAAGTTCACAACCCGCACTAGCAAGCTCTATAATCTGTTTTACCGAGCCTTCAATATCTTTTGGGCTTGTGGTTGTCATGGATTGAACGAGTACATTTGCTCCACCACCTATAACAGCAGAACCCACATTTACGGCTATGGTTTTCTCCCGCATAAATTATTTCTTCTTTTTAGTTGCGGGGTTTTGTGGTTCCGCTCCCTCGGAGAGCCATAATTTCAATAGGTTTGCCGCATTATCAGGGTTGGCAATAGCCCAATTCTCCAAACGCTCTATAAGCTCGTTCTGCTTGCGAACCGGCTCTGGAACCTCCTCGGTATCTGCCTCAATGGAAATTTCCTCGTGGCGCGGCACAGGCGGGTTCATAGCGTTTATCAAACTCATCACAACCATTCTGAGGAACACAAAAGCCAGAATCACAATTAAAACTATTGTTATCCTGAGTGCCCAAGTTTCCCACAATTCCTTGTTGCCCATCTGAGCCATAGCCTCTTTTTCTTCTTCCCAAAAACTGCGGTCAAATTGCATAGAAGCAACATAAACGGTATCGTTTCTCTCTTGCGAATAGCCAACGGCATTTTTAACAAGCTGGGTGAGCATTGTTATCTCTTCTTCGCTACGCGGGCGATATATTTTTTTTCCAGAAAGCGTATCTCTCTCGTAAAGGCCGTCCACCGCTACAGATACCGTTAGCCTTTTTGTTGCTCCCGGGCTCCCTATTATTTGCGCCACACTTCTATTCACTTCGTAGTTTGTAATGGAACCTTCTTTTGTTTCATTGCCGTTTTCGGGTGGAATTTGTGAACGAGTGCCATCTTCGCGCTGCTCAGAGCGAACCACTTTTTTTGTGGGATCGTAGCTCTCCACCGTTCTGCTTATCTGGTCAAAATCCAAATCTGCGGAAATGGTTACCGTAGCTTTGTTTGGCCCTAAAACTCCATCTAAAATTCCAAGTACCTGCTTTCTGAGATATGATTCTGCGCTACGGCGAAATTCCATATTGTGGTCTGTATGCTCGGCAACTTCGTTGTCTGCAAAACCTTTTGTGAGCATAAGCCCGCTATCGTCAGTAACCGTGACCTGCCTTGGCTTTAAGTTGTCCACCGCGCTTGCCACCAAATGCTGAATACCCTTTATTTGCCTCTCTTGCAAATCAGAGCCAGGGCGCAGGGTAACAATAACAACCGCTTTTGCCTCCCTTTCTTTATCCATAAAAAGGGTTTGCTTTGGAATGGTTATGTGAACACGTGCCTTTTCAACTTCTCTAAAGGTTTCAATGGAGTGGGCAAGCTCGGCTTGAACTGCTCGCAGATAATTCAAATTTTGGGCAAAATCCGTCATGCCAAGTTGGTTTTTGTCAAAAAGCTCAAAACCCTTGTCCCTGTCTCTTGGAAGCCCCGCCCTAGATAAAGCCATGCGAATTTCGTAAAGAGTTTCTTTGGGAACTAAAAGAGTGCGGCCATCGTTGTCCAGTTTGTATTCATATTTGTTCTCTTTCAAAAAAGCGGTTATATCTGCAACTGTGCTAACTTCCATATTGGCATAGAGCGTTGCCATGCGAGAATCCGTTGCGTTCACAACTTGAAGCGATATAGCTACAATAATAAAGGCAAACAGCAAAGCCAGAGAGGCAACCAAAATACCTTTCTGCACAATGCTGAATCTTTGCCATATATCCCTAAATTGGGTTAATAATTGCCGAAAAAATTCAGACATTAGAGGAATATAGAAACATATACTTTTTACTATTCGCCATTCATAGCTCAGAACCGTGCAATGAAACACCTGAACAAAAGTTCACATAAATCCAAAAAAATGCACATTTTTGTCAACACCTGTTTGCAAATAAGTATGCCTGCCACTTGGTAGAGCATTTATTTATGGGCTTTTCAAAAAAAAGTAGGCAAAATTCACTTTTTAGGATTTTTTTCCCGTTTTTTACGTCTAATAGGTAACAAAGAAAAAACGGAGGTTCAAAATGACCGAGACCCAAACAAACCGCAATCACAAAAGTAGCGTTTTCACAATGCTATTCAGCGAGCCACCTGCGGTGCTGGAACTCTACAATGCAGTTACAGGGCAAAACTACCCACCAGATACCAAAATAGAGATAGTCACTCTTTCAAATGCCCTATTCAAAGGGCAACTGAACGACGTAGCTTTCGTGGTGGATGATAGGCTTATAGTCCTGATGGAGCACCAATCGACAATAAATAACAATATACCGCTCAGGATGCTTATGTATTTGGGTAGGGAATACGAGCGGATAACGAAAGGCAAGGATTTGTACAGAGAGAAGCTGATAAAAATCCCTGCACCGGAATTCATAGTTCTGTACAACGGCAAGGATGAGTTTCCCGATTTCAAGGAACTTAGGCTTTCAGATTCCTTTAAAACCAAAGGCAAGGGCAATCTTGAGCTTGTAGCAAACGTTTACAACATCAACAAGGGTCGCAATGCGGAGATAGCCAGTAAGAGTCCTGTTTTGAACGGCTACAACGAGCTTATAGCGGAAATAAACAAGAATCGCCAGACGATGGAACTTGCGGAAGCTATAGAAGCTGCGATAAAGAGTTGCGTTGAGCGTAACATTTTAGTATATTTCTTGGAGAAACACGCTTCGGAGGTTTTGAATATGCTTTTTACAGAATGGAATTTAGACGATGCCATTGCGGTTGCGAAGGAAGAAGCCTTGGAAGATGGCATTGATATTGGTCGCAATGAAAGAGACAGCGAAATTTTAGACCTCATAAAGAAAGGCTATACTTTAGCCGATATTGAGAATCACCTCAGCAAACAAACCCGCCCAGCAACTGCATAGCGGAATTCTTTTTGTCTGAACCACGATTTTCAGGAAAAAACTGCTTTTTGAACCTGCACCGCAAGCCCTGCCAATGTTGTTTTATTGCCCAAAGTCATTATTGTGGGTAAATATAGAAAATAGTCCAAACTCCGATTGCAATACTAAACTATTAACAATCTATTAATAACTTATAATCTAAAAATAAAGGCTTAAATAATATGAATTTAACGCAAATCCAAAAAAATGCACATTTTTGTCAACACCTGTTTGCAAAATTCACTTTTTAGGATTTTTTTTCCCAAAAAGTACGTCTAAGTAGTAGAACAAAGAAATAGGAGATTTTTATGAAAACCTTGAATTCAAAGGCTATATGCCTGCTTTTGGCTTTTGCCACCACCCAAGTGCTTGCACAGCGTTTCACCACAACCGAGCCAGATGTATTTCGAACTCTCAGCGAAACGGGAAACTATCCGCAATATAAGCAAATAGCCGCTTTGGGAGAAAAAAATTCGGCTTATGCAAACATAATGCTGATTGGTGGCAAGGACAACGAAAAAGTTGGCACCTACAATGTGGTTAAAAGCGATAGCACAGTGCTTGGAACGGTGCGTCCATTCAGCGAGCCAAATGTTTTTGCTTTAAATAACGATACTATCCACGATAATAGTGTAACAGCAGTAGCCGTTTTGGATTCGTTCAGCGACAACAAAAAAACAGCAACCGTGATTTTTGCAAGCCTTAAAAAATTGGTACTTATGAAAATATCCATAAGCAATACAAATAGCGTAAGTTCTAGCATTTTGAGCAACACTAATATGCCGGAATCTATGTGGGAAATAAACGAAACATATAACACATATAATACGCACACTAGAAGGCTTGCCCTTTTGGGAACAAGCCTAAATGGTGCAAACAAGGTTTATCATTTGGCAACGGGAAATCCGCTCAGCAAAAATGGAAAAGGCAGAGTTGATTTTTTCAATATAGAGGAGAATTCCTGGGCTCTTTTGCAACCTAACCCAAATGGATTGACAAGCGGAATAAATGGACTTGTTTTCAATGATAGCACTTATTTTGGAAAAGACTTAGCTGTGATAGATAATTTTGATAAAAAAGGTGGAAAAGCACTCGCTGTTTTGCTGCCAAACTCCAAGCAATTCCCACAAAGTGCACTTTACATATTCCAAATGAAAAATGACTGGACTCCTGACGCAAAATTGCCGATGGTGATAGCAGGGCAGTCAAAACCTTGGTTTGAAGAACCCGATCAGGAGCAATGCTGTGGCGGGCTTGGAATAGCAAACCTAGGATATGAAACCCCTCACCTGCTCGTTTCCTGCGTTAATATATCTCCGACTGCCACGAACAACGGAACATTTTCATATATCCTCACCATAAAAGATATAGTTATAGATTCAACTGGAAATATTTTAAATAGTTCCATATTTTCTTCCCAAAAAATACGTATGGCAACAAGCTCTCCTGGGAGTTATAGTATTTATTCCAATCCCATATCAATAAAAAATCATAAAAACGATCTACATTCTATTTTCTTAATTGCGGCATCACAGATAAGTAAGGACTTTTACCATTCAATGGCAACTTTTACTGTTATGGATGCAGACTATTCCAAAAATTTTTCCATAGAAGCAGGTATTCAAGAAGCAATAGCCAATATAGACAGCCTTTTTTACAAAAGCGGAACATCTGGTTTTTCTGCAAAAACGCTTTTTGGGCTTGCTCAGTGCTCTATCAACAACAGCAATAAAGATATTTTGTGCCTTGGTAGCGAAAAGGCCAAAGGTTCCTGGAGCGGCATAGAGCTTTCTAGCAGCGGCAACTGCAATTCGTACAAAGCCTGCAAGAAAAAAGATACCATTTTTGTTTATGTGCGCTCCGCAAGCGAAGCTTCAAATACCGCGCTTAGAATTCCAAAAAAAATATTGATTCCATATTATGGGCAAGTGAATTTGGGCAATGTGAAACAGCTCTCTTATTTCAAAAATCCAAATTTGCAAAACACAAACATTAGCTGGAATACTGCGGGCTTAAAATTGAGCGTTTTGGCAAACACCCCCGAAAAAGGAATCACAATAACACCGTTTTCAAAAAACGAAGGCATAGATACGCTTGTATTTGACCTTTCTTTTCCTCTTTATGTATCCAAATATCCTATATACCTTCACATTGCAGACACATCCAAAATTCTAAACGGAGCAATACCCGCAAACCCAGGCAACGACACTATATGGAATACTGCCGAAAAAATGTACATTGCCCTGCCACGCTCAAGCTCTAAGGGCGATGCTTATACTTACGATATTGCTCAAGACAGCCTAACGTACTCCGAAATAATAGGCGATTATCTGCATATATTAAGGGTGGATATAGTGGATATTTCACTTGCATATACAGAAAGTGGACAAATTAAACACCGCAAAATAACCCTGATGCCAGAACCTAAAGCGGTTACACCTATCAAAATCGCTAAATCGCAAGCATTGAATATAAATGTTGCGCGTATCGGAGGTGGATTGCAAATCAAAGGTTTGAACGGTGAATTTGAACTTAGGGCTTATGATTTCAAAGGCAGAGAAATTCAAAGAGAAAAAGCATATAGCCAAGGCTCTGTTTTTGTGAAACTAAAGCAAAATTGCCCACAAATTGTGCAAATTCGTTTCAATAATGAAAAAATTTTCATAAAAATCGCCAATTGATTTTCTATCTTATTCATCAACAACAGCCGGAGTGGTGAAATTGGTAGACGCGCTGGACTCAAAATCCAGTAGGGGCAACCCTGTGGGGGTTCAATTCCCCCCTCCGGCATCTTAAAGAGAGGTAGATTATGAAAAAATTGCTGCTCCCAATCATAGCCTTGTGCTTTTCTATGTCTTTTGCCCAGTCAGACGATGACGATGAATGGGCGGATTTTGATTACCAGCACGCTGGACTGAGCCAGGTTGAATTCCAAAAGGTAAAGGAATCTGGAATGGGCAAGAAAAAATTGTTGCACCTGCTGGAGATAGGTGTTCGTCCTGGAACTTACTTGCAAGAGCCGTGGAAAGACCTTGACGTGTCTGAAAGCGAATGGCTTGAGCAACGTGCTAACGGAATGGAAGATGCCGATATAGACCGTACATACAAAAACAACATTGGCAACCAGAATTTAGCCTATATGTCTTTTTTGCTGCCTTCGTTCTATCAGTGGAAAACAGACGAAATGGCAAAAGCTATAGCTATGAATGTTTTAGAAGCCTCTACTATAGGTTTAACAGTGTTTTTATATAAATCTGATAGTGATGGTTCAAGTAATTGGATTCTATATGGCATACCCCTAATAGTGGCGGTTCATTTATGGTCTGGTATAGATGCTTTAGTTGCAACCCAATGGGATAACAATCCCACTGCCAAAACTTTCTCTTGGGGTATTGTGCCAACGGGTAAAAAAGGCTTTGCCGCTGCTGCTGCTTTAAGGTTTTAATGCAAACGAGCTTTAAACTAAAGCTCGGCATATAACGCATTTTTTCAAATCGTGCCCACGTGCTGGGCAATATTCTCTGCCGTAGTAAATAAACTGCAAATGCCTCTTTATCCATTCGTTTTTTGGAAAAGCGGCTTTTAAATCTTTTTCTGTTTGCAAAACGGAACTGCCATCACTTAAACCCCATCTATGCGCAAGCCTGTGTATATGCGTGTCTATGGGAAAAGCGGCAGCTCCAAAAATATGAGACATCACAACGCTTGCCGTTTTGTGCCCAACACCCGGCAATGCTTCCAATTCCTCAAATGTATTAGGTACCTCTCCCCTGTGCTTTTTAACTATTATTTTTGAGAGTTCTTTTAAAAATTTGCTTTTATTTTTTGCCAATCCGCACAATTTTATGAGAGAGTAAATTTCTTGTTCAGAAAGCTCTGACATTTTTTGCGGAGTAGGAGCTTTTGCCATAAGGTTTGGAGTAACCGTATTGACAACGGAATCTTTGCATTGCGCAGAAAGAACGACTGCGATTAAAAAAGAAAACGCATCCGTATAAGCAAGAGGTATAGGCGGATTTGGATATAATTTATCCAACGTTGATTTTATGAACGCAAGTTTGCTCCGCATGGTGCTAAGATAGATAAAAAACGGGTGGCTGTAAGCCGGGTTCTGTTCGTTTTCACGTGGCTGTCATTTCTCTTGAACCGCCGTTGCCAGCGGCTTCCAGCAACCTACCCGAAATAAACGCGAGCAGCGTTATCATTTCTGTTTGGTCTTGCATCAAGTGGGGCTTGCACTGCCGCTTTTGTCACCAAAAACGCGGTGAGCTTTTACCTCGCCATTTCACCCTTACTGGTTCAAAAACCAGCGGTATATTTTCTGTTGCGCTATCCATACCGTTGCCGGTTCCGGCCGTTAGCCGGCACTTTGCTCTACGATGCCCGGACTTTCCTCTGCGAAAACCGCAGCGACAACCCACCACCCGTTTTGTGTAAATGTAGAAATTTCACCTCATCTTCATTGCGCCGCCGCTTTTGGTGTTGCGCTGTGGCATAAAGGGGCTGGTTGCAGCTTGACCGCTTTTTTCACTTGCAACTTGCACACCAACAACAATGGAAGTGGCAGCATCAACGCCTTCTAGCACTTGGATTTTTGCTCCGTCAGAAAGCCCAAGACTAACCCGCTGAAAACTCACAGAACCATCTACACCACGCACCCACACTCTATTCTTGCTTTGATTTCCTCGCTTGCCGCCACCCTCGCGGCCTCCACCATCACGACCGCCAAAATGCGCTTCTCCACCTGGTGGCGGTACATAGCCCGGTGTATTTTCGTCTGGCTTGAATTGCAAAGCGCGAAGCGGAATGGTTAAAACCTGCAAAGCCTCTGAGACTATTATATTGCAGTTCGCGGTCATTCCGGGCAAAAGTTTTTGCTCTGGATTATTTGCTTTTATAATAACGGTATAGGTCACAACATTTGAAGAAATATTTGGCGAAAGTCTAACCTCTTGAACTTCGCCTGTGAATTTATCATTTGGAAAAGCATCAACGGAAAATTCAACTTTCTGCCCCATTTTCACCATTCCAATATCTGCCTCGTCAACATCGGCTTTAACCTCCATTTGGTTTAAGTCTCTCGCGAGCGTAAACAGAGTTGGCGCAGAAAGCGAGGCTGCTACGGTTTGGCCTGCTTCCACCGCTCTGCTCAAAACAATGCCGTCTATGGGGCTTTTTATTGTGCAGTTGTTCAAATCCAGCTCTGCCTGCTCCAAATTGCTCTTGGAATTTATCAGAGAGTTCTGTGCATTTATATATTTGTATTCTGCGGTTTCCAATTCGGTTTTGGCTATGGAGCCTTTTTCAAAAAGTTCCGATGTCCTTTCGTAATTTCTTTTTTGATATTGCCTTTCGTTTTCCGCAGACCTATAAGCGGCTCTTGTTTGCTCAACTCTTGCCTTTGCTTTTAGCGGGTCTATTTGCAAAAGCACCTGCCCCTTTTCAACCTGTTGATTGAAATCCGCATAAATTTTGCTAACCGTACCAGAAACTTCCGTGCCAACATCCACCTGATCTATTGGTTGCAAACGGCCTGTTGCCGTTATGGTTTGAACAATATTGCCTATAGTTGGATAAACTGTTTCTAAGCTCGCACTTTTTTTTGAATTTTTTTGCTTGTAAAAATAAAAAGCCCCGCCCGCTATTACAATGATTACCAAAACAATTAAAATTTTCCAAGAAACCTTCATCGTTTAAATGTAGAAAAGTTAATTGACGTTTACTATATTACCACTATGTCTGTTCTACACAAAGCCATAGAAGACAGCACTACGGAGGTTCGCAAGGTAACTTTGCTGGGTATGGGTGTTAATATATTTCTCACCATATCCAAGTTTCTCGCTGGTATTTTTGGGAATTCCCGTGCTTTGATTGCCGATGCTATTCACAGTTTATCGGATTTAAGCACAGATATTGCCATTCTAATTGGTTCGCGATTTTGGAACCTGCCGCCAGATGTGGAACACCCTTATGGGCATCGCCGCATTGAAACTCTTATATCCGTGGCAATAGGATTGGTGCTAGCTTCGGTGGGTGTGCTACTCGCATTAGAGGCTATAGAGTCTTTGAGCGGAGAGTACAAATCTAGTTCGCCAACACTTATTGCTGCCACAATGGCGGTTGTTTCAATAGTTGTAAAAGAGTGGCTATATCACTACACGCTTAGAATTGGCAAACGCGTTAAAAGTTCCGCCACCGTTGCCAATGCGTGGCATCATCGTTCAGATGCCATTAGTTCAATTCCCGTGCTTGTGGCAATTTTGACTTCTTATGCTTTTCCACAGTTGTTCTTTTTAGATGCTGTAGGTGCCATATTTGTATCTATATTTATTTTGCAAGCCGCTTTTCATATTGCGAGGCCCGGAATTTTAGAAATCATAGACAGAGGGGCATCAAAAGAGATAAAAGGGAAACTCATGAATATGGCACTCGCTGTTCCCGAAGTTAAAAGCGTTCACAATTTGCGCACCCGTTATTCCGGCGGCTCATTATACATAGATATGCACATAGTTTTAACACCTAGCATCACTCTGCACCAAGCGCACCTAATTGGCAACCGAGTTAGAGATTCCTTCTTAGCTTCTAACTTAGATATTATGGAAGTTCTCATTCACTTAGACCCTCACGATGACCACGAGGAAGATGAGAGAATAACGGAGAAGTTGATAAACTCCTAAAAAAACAAAAACCCCCCACGCCGCAAGGAGTGGGGGATTATCAAGAAAGGCTTTTGTTATTATTCCATCTGTTTGCTACGTGCAACGCCAAGATCAACTGTCTTAGAAACGGCACCGCTAACCACGATGAAAGAAAGTGTCTCAGTTTCGGCATTTAGCAAGAAGTATTTACCGTCTGCTTTAGCTTTAACTGTAGATAGTATGCAATCATCTATTGGCTCGTCACTATCTCCGTAGCAGTATTCATCAAAAGCTTTAAAAACATCTTCAAATGATGATGATGCATCAATTTTAAGACTAGAAGGTATCACAGCAAGACCAACGGCATTATCGTTAGCTACATCTGCGCAGAAGTCATTGTCTTCACAGCCTTCTGGTGTTAAGAAGTTAGCACCGTCAAATATAAAATCTATCTTGCTTTTGTTAGCTATGGCTTTATCTTTAGTGTAAACTGTGATATCGCCATCAACATCCAAGAAAGAACCTTCAGTTGCCGTTGAGCCACCAAGAGTTACATTCTTCTGTTTAGCCCAACCAGCTCCGAAAGAGATGGTTTTTTTTGCATCAGCCTCGTCTTTATCATCAGAGCAAGAGGACATTGAAGCGGCGAGGAAACCAACTGCTGCCAACATGGCAAATTTTTTCATTGTGAACATAAAAAACTCCTATTTTGAAAATTTTCAGGTATAAATATAGCAAATTTTGGCGGTTTTGTAAAGGGGTAAAAGTATGTTTCTGTGATTTTATTGATTTTTTAAGTTTATGCCTCTAGGCGTTTTCCATAAAAAGACCAAACCCAGCACCTCGCAACCTTGCTGCAAGATACTGGGTTTTTACAAAGTACAAAGTTTTATTTTTTCTTGAATTTGCCTTTAACAGCTTCCTTTGTAGCTTCGGAAGCTTGAACTGGCGCTTCTACTGCTTTTGCTTCTGCTTTTGGAGCGGCTTTGGCACCTTTTTTGCCTGCTTTTGCAATGGAATCTGCTTTTGCAATGGAGTCGGCGGCGGCCTTTGCCTCTTCTTGTGCTTTGGCAATGGAGTCGGCGGTGGCTTTTTCTGCAGCGAGCCTGTCAGCTTCGGCTTTGTCAGCGTCGGCTTTTCTGGCGTCTTCTTGTTGCTGCTTTAAGGCAGCTTCTGCGGCGTCGGCTTTCTTTTTATCTTCACCACAAGCGGTGAAGGCTAGGGCTATTGAAGCAACTAATGCTATTTTAGCTATCTTATTCATTGAGGATCCTCTCTGGGTTAAAGCTTTGGCTCAAAATATAGAAAAAAATTATAAGGTTGTCAAGGGTATTTATCATTTTAAGCCTATACCATAAGCTTTATTTTCTACATTCCCAATATGTTATTACCCAAAAAATTACTGTTTTTTCTATTATTATCCGCCTCTTTTGCAACGGCGGCAGACGGGATGCGCATTGCGCACGTGGATTCAAAAATCATATTTGAGGGCTACAAAGGCACAAAAAAGGCACAAGACGAGTATGATAGGCAGGTGGCAAAATGGGAACAACAGGCTAATTTGCTTCAAAAAGAGCTTGGTTTTGTGAAAGAAAGGCTGGAAAAGCAGAGTTTAATGATTTCTGACGAGCAAAAAAGGGAGCTGGAGGCGGAATATGCCCGCAAAGACACGGAACTCAAAAGATTCATTGAAAAAATCTATGGCAGAAACGGCGAACTTTTAACTGAAAACGAAAAGGTAAGTGCCCCAATAATAGCCTTGATAAAAAAAGCCATAACAGAAATAGCTCTTAGCGAAGGCTATGATTACGTTTTAGACAGAGCCACAGGTGCGGTGCTTTTTTGGAAAAACGAGAACGATTTAACTCAAAAAGTATTGGATTATTTAAATGCCAGATAGTCACAGCCATAGCCACGGACATAGCCACCACGACCATTCGCATTTTGATGTTCAAAATGTGCGAAAAGCTTTTATATGGGGCATTGCGTTAAATATAACTTTTACCGTGGCAGAGGCCATAGTCGGTTATTTGGGTGGTTCACTCGCAATTTTAGCAGATGCTGGTCACAATCTGGCAGATACGGCAAGCCTTGTGATTGCACTTTTGGCACTGCGGCTCGCACTCGCGAAACCCACCCCAAAATACACCTATGGCTACAAAAAAGCCACTATTTTAGCTGCGCTTGCAAATGCAATTATTCTCATGTTCGCAATAGTCGCCATAGTTTACGAGGCAATAGAGAGAATTTCCTCGCCCGTGGAGATAAACGGAAAGGTTGTTATGATCACAGCGGGCATAGGCATCTTTATAAATGGTTTTACCGCGATGCTGTTTTTCAAGAGCAAGGACGATGATTTGAATGTAAAGGGTGCATATTTGCACTTAATGGCAGATGCCCTTGTGTCTATTGGCGTGGTTATTTCCGGTGCGATAATAATGTTCTCTGGTCTTTACTGGATAGACAGCGTTGTTAGCATTGTGGTTGCAATTGTGATTTTCATAAGCACTTGGGTGCTATTAAAGCAAACTCTGAGAATTAGTATGGACGGAGTGCCGTACGATATAGATTCCGAAGAGGTTGCAAAAGAAATATCAAAGGTAGAGGGCGTTAAAAACGTTCACCATTTGCATATATGGGCACTCTCCACAACGCAAACCGCATTAACTGCGCATATAGTTCTAAAAAACGAAATATCGCTCAGCGGTATTCCAAAAATCAAAGAAGATATTCGCCACGAAGCCTCGCATTTTGGCATAAATCACTGCACACTTGAAACCGAGAGCGAAGGCGATAAATGCGAGTGCAAAGAGGATTAAATAGTAATTCTCAACTAAATTTTAGGGACAAGGGATATGAATCATGTCCCATTTCCCATGTCCCATGTCCCAAAGAGAGTTAATCAGAGTTTACTAAAAAATTATTAAGCTAGACTCCCCGTAGCTTCTCACCTTTTTTGCTTCGTTTGCCCAAGCTGGCATGGCTCTGGAGGGAACTTCAAAAACGGCAAAACCGTTTTCATTTAATTTTGGCAAAAAGATTCTGAGGTCGGGATATTCTTTGTTGAAAGGTGGGTCTGCGAAAATCAAATCGTATTTTTCGGGGGACTCTGAATTTTGAGCGGCAAAGCGCAAAACATCGTTTCTGTGGCAAATAACTTTTTCTGTGATTTTCCATTTTTCTGCGGTTTCTTTTATAGCTTGCAAAAGGTTGCTCGAAATTTCAACCATTGCGGCAGAGCTTGCACCCCTTGATATGGCTTCAAAACCCACGGAGCCTGTGCCAGCATATAAATCCAAAACCTTAAAGCCTTGAACGCAGCCAATAATGTTGAAAAGGGCTTCTCTGGTTTTTGAAGATGTGGGGCGAACACTTTTGTCTTTCAAGGGCAACAAGGCGCGCCCCCGCAAATCGCCTGCTGTTATACGCATTTAGCGGAGAACGAGGGACTCGAACCCCCAAACCTTACGGCGGCGGTTTTCAAGACCGCTGACTTACCATTAGCCTAGTTCTCCAGATTATGGGGTTAATGTAGAAAAAATTTCTCCGCGCTTTCAACTGTTTGCATAATCAGCGTAGCTATAGTCATTGGACCAACGCCTCCAGGCACGGGTGTGTAGGCAGAGCATACAGAACTCAGGCCCTCTTTTTGAATGTCGCCTATTCCACCGTTATGGTAGCCTGCATCAATGGCTACCGATCCATTTTTTAACCACTCGGTTTTTATGAATTCCGGGATTCCAACCGATCCAACCACTATATCTGCTTGCTTGATTATGTTAGGCAAATTTTGAGTTTTGCTGTGGCAAATTGTGACCGTGCAATTTTTATTCAAGAGCATTGCAGCCATAGGCTTGCCCAGAATCGCGCTACGCCCAACCACAACGGCATATTTGCCTTCCAAGGGAATTTTGTAATGCTCCAAAAGAGTCATTATGCCTTTTGGGGTGGCAGAGCCATAAACTTGCTCTCCCATGCTCATAAGCCCAAAGCCTAGGGAGCTAACCCCATCAACGTCTTTCTCTATTGAAATTGCATCAAAGCATTTTCGCTCGTCTATCTGTTTTGGAACCGGATGTTGCAGCAAAATTCCGCGAACAAGGGGATTTTCGTTAAGTTCTTTTATTTTACCGAGCAATTCTTCGGTTGTAGTAGAGGTAGGCAGCAACACAGGCAGGCTTTCCAAGCCCACTCTTTTGCAGGCATTGCCCTTCATTTTAACATAAGTTGCGCTAGAAGGGTCGTCTCCAACCAAAATAGTGGCAAGAATGGATTTGTACCTACTTTTTTCATTAAGTGCCTGAACCCTGCTTTTGAGTTCCAGTTCAATTTGAGCCGCAAGAGCTTTGCCGTCTATGAGCATAATGGCGATAATATAGTAAGTAATGATTAATTCAATTTTCTATATTTATTCCATACTTTTAAAGGAGTTTTTGAGAATATGGCAAAAAAACCAAAATCAGAAATGATCATCGCAATGCAGTTGATTGGCATGGAGCGATTTGAGGAAAGCGTAAACGAAAACATTATGAAAGATAAGGATTTACTCCTTGCAATGAATTCCGTTGAGGATGTATTGGGGCATTTTCAGTGGAAAAAAAGCAAGCTTATGACTGAGGCTATTGACCGCTTTATTGTGCCGCGTCTTGAAAATTTTGATAACTTGGACAATATCAATGGAAGTTTTTTGAAATGGAAAGAAAAATGGCTTGAATACCACGATTATTTATCGGAAAAAGAACCTGAAAAGATGTTGCAACTAGAAGAAGAATATGATGAAACAGGAGAAAACCCCGAACTAGAAGAAATGGTACTCCCTAAAGAGTTTGAGTGGACTCCCGTTGACTACACCGCTGAACAGTGGCAAGATATTGCAGACCTTCAGCAGCAAAGTCAAGAAAAAAACTAACTACCCTTTTCAAACCTTATGAATTGAACAACCGAAAGGCTTGAAAGGCCGAGTTTCTTTTGTTCTTCTGCCAAAATGTTAGAAACGGTTTTTTTGTCGTCGTTGTAAAATGCCTGTTCCAAAAGGCATAATTGCTTTAAGGCTTTTTTGAGACGACCCTCCACTGCACGGTCTAAAAATTCGGCTTTGGTTTTGCCTTCGTTTTTAACCTGCTCAAGCGCAATGCCTTTTTCCTTTTCAATGAGTTCAGGCTGCAAATCGCTTTCTTTCAGTGCAACTGGGTTAGACATAGTCACGTGCAAAGCAATGGTTTTTGCCACAGCTTTAACGGCATCTTTGCCGCCATTTGGGTTGCCTTCAAAAGCGAGCTTTACAACTGTGCCTATTTTACCTATGCTGTGAGAATCGCTGTGAGAATAATAGGCAACGGCTTCGTTTGCACCAATAGGCAAAACGGCAAATTTGCCAATTTCAATTTTCTCGCCTATTTTTGCCAGAACCTCGGATATGCGGTCTTTAACGGTGATTGAGCCAACCGGCAAACTGAGTGTTTCTTCTATTGTGCTTGCCTTGCTAGTTTTAATAGCCTCTGCAATATCAGAACCGAGTTTTAAAAAATCCTCGCCTTTGGAAACAAAATCTGTTTCGCAAGTTAATGTAAAGGCATAGGCTTTTGTGTCGGTGCTGCCAACAAATACGGAGCCTTCTTTTGCGTCTTTGTCTGCACGTTTCACGGCAACATCTGCACCTTGCTTGCGCAGGTACTCAACTGCTTTTTCAAGGTCGCCATCGCAAGCTGTTAGGGCCGCTTTGCATTTCATCATCCCAACGCCTGTTTTTTCGCGCAGGGTATTTACCATAGATGCGGTTATATCTGCCATTATGCCTTCTCCTCTGCCGCTTTTTCTGCGGTCTTTTCTTTGCTGCTTGGTGAATTAAACGATGGATTTTGGCGCTGAACAACATTTGATGCCAAATAATCCACAATAAGCACAACGGAACGCAGAGCGTCGTCGTTTGCGGGAATTGGGTATTGAACAAGCTCTGGGTTTACATTTGTGTCGCAAATCCCGATTATGGGTATGCGCAAACGGCGCGCCTCAGAAACAGCGATATGCTCGTGGTTCAAATCGGTTATCACAACAACGCCGGGCAACTGGCTCATCTCTCTTATTCCGCCAAAAACGTTCAAAAGTTTTGAACGCTCGCGGTTTTTATCTAAAACTTCTTTTTTGCTCATTTGCCTGAAAATGCCTTGATTTTCCATATCGTCTATTTTGTCAATTTGCTTAATTGATTTGCGCACGGTTTGGAAATTGGTGAGCATGCCGCCAAGCCAGCGGTTTGTAACGTAAAAGTGGTTGCATTTTGCGGCTGCGTCTTGCACGGCTTTTTGGGCGGTGGGTTTGGTGCCAACAAAGAGAACGGTGCGGTTATTGCCAGAAATTCTAGCTATAGCCTGAGCTGCTACATCTAAAAGATGCCTAGTTTTTTCCAGATTCAGCACGTGTATGCTGTTTTTTTCGGTTAAAATGTAGGGTTTCATTTTTGGGTTCCAGCGTCTGGTTTGGTGCCCAAAGTGCGAGCCTGCGGCGAGCAGGTCTTCTATAGAAGGCAAATTAGCCATAATATCTCCATTTGGTTGTTCTTCCTAGCTGTTTATACATCCGAGCATTTCTGCCACCGAGGATGCTGAAACGCAGCCAGTGTTTTTTGTTGGTCTATAAATATAGAAAATTTAGGTGGGTTTGTCAATCCATTCGCCCAAAACATTTTTAAATTTAAAGCTGTATTGCAAACGGTCAAGGCCATCTTCAACATTTTTTTGCTTTTTTTCCCAAAAACGGAAAAGAAAGCCACCCAAAAATCTGGATAAGCCCTCTGCCTTTGAGCGCCGCCTTCCTCCAACGAGGCCTCCTCCCATGCTCCTTGCCGGCAAATTTGGAGCACCAATGCCCATATCCAAGATTTTTATCATTAAGGCTGGCGGAATATGCTGCAAATCGCAGCAAGTGGGTATTAAGCCCTCAAAACTGTAGCCCGGTATTGTTCCAGAAACCAACGGTTGATTGTGTTCCAAGCAGTTTATGCCGCTCATTTCGGCTTCGTTCAATGGGGCAACGGTCTTCAATTTGCGTATCCACGCCCCTTTTGTTGAATCCTGTACTTCTCTGCGGAGCGCGCCAAATTGATTGGCGGGCAAGAATGTTGCAAAACAGCTTGGGCATATATGCAAATTCAGTGAGCTTATATCTATGCGAACCGGCTCCTGCTTTGAACAAAAGGAACACAGCATTAAATTATGATGCCTCTGTCAAAATGTCTTTTAAATCTTTTGCAGTGCGGAGTTTTGCCATAGCAGATTCCCTGTATTGACGCACTTTTTCTTTTGTTAAACCTGTGGTTTGGGCAATTTCTTGCAAATTGTTTTTTGCGCCGGAATCAAAACCGTAAAACAGGTCTATAACCTTTAGCTCAGTTGGGGTTAAATACTCAGAGAGCAGCTTTTTTATCAAGCCCTTTTTGGTTTTTTGAAAAAACACGCTTGAAGCATCGTCTGAAGGATCCGGGGTTATGCTTATTAAGCTGGTATCGCCGTCTTCGCCTATGGGAGCATCCAAACTGGAAGATTTCACGCCCATTTGCAAAATTTTCTCTATTTCTTCGGCGTTGTAGCGGCTGTAGCCTTCCAAAGATTTTGGGTCAACAACTTGGGTTCCGCCAACAACCTGCTTTAGCCTGCCGCCTTTTCTCGCAAAACGGCGAAGTATAAGCTCTTTTTCTGCGGAAATACGCACCAAACGGGCTTTTTCGTTGATTGCCTTTATTATATTTTGCCTAACCCACCACACCGCATAACTTATGAATTTTATGTTCTTGGAAGAATCAAAGCGAACTGCCGCCTCCATTAACCCCAAATTGCCTTCGTTTATTAAATCGTTTAAATCCAATCCCTGCCCTTTGTAAAGATTTGCAACACGAATCACAAAACGCAAATTTGCCTTTACCAAATGGTTAAGGGCGGCTTTGTCGCCATTGGATACTTTTTGAAGCAAAAGATTTTCTTCGTCTCTTGTAAGCAAAGGTATTTGCGATATTTCGTTCAAGTATTGAAAATATACATTCCGCTTTATTTTGGGCTTTGCTTCTTTGACGATTTTTAAAGTCATACCTCAAATTTAATTTTTTTTATCGATTCTGTCAATAGTATAGGCAAATTTTCCGATTTTCTGCAAAAAAAAACGGATATATCTTCAAAAAAATCAGCTATTTGTCAAAAAATAGTCACTATTTTGTCTCTATTCTAAATCAAAATCCATAGCCGCAGAGCGATCTGGAAGTTCATTTTCAAAGGAATTATCAAAGAAATAGTCATTTTGCCTTGTTGAACCTATAACAGCGTGCCAAAGAGCACCTTCGGTATCTATTTTCTTGCGCTCGCTAACCACAAACACAAGAGGAACAAGGACAAATGCTCCATTGATGCTTCCTATCACCACATCGGTTTTGCCCGCCATTGCCGCGTGAACAGCATTTTCAGCAAGCTGAAAGCAGAAAATGGCATCGGAACTGTTTGCAGGAATACTCCTTATTATATAGCTAGGGTCTATGTACTTTATATTTATAACCTTGCCGATTGTCTTAAAATGCTCGGTTATTCTATCCACCAAAAAATGCCCTATATCGTGTTTTAGCACATTGCCGCTTGCATCCTTTGTAGCCGCCTCTTTGAATAAATCTTGCCCCGCACCCTCTGCCACAACCATAACGGCGTGGTCTTTGCGGTGCTTGAAAAAACGCCTGTCAAGTGCTTTTAAAAGCCCGTCGTGACCTTCCAGCACAAGGGGTATTTCTGGTATTATGCAAAAATTGGTAACCGAGCTTGCAAGGCTTGCATGAGCGGCTATAAAACCAGAATCGCGCCCCATGATTTTTACCACCCCAAGCCCGTTTGGAATTCCATTAGCCTCAACGTGCGCGCTTTTTATTATTTCAGCGGCAGATTGAACACAGGTGTCAAAACCAAATGTGCGGTCTATCAGGTTCAAATCGTTGTCTATGGTTTTGGGAATACAAACCACGGAAATAGGGGCTTTTCTTTTGGTAATTTCTTTAACTATGTCTTGCGCTCCGCGCAGAGTGCCATCTCCGCCAACGCAAAAAAGAATGTTCACATTGAGCCGCTGCCAGAGAGTATCTACCATTACCTTTGGGTCTTGGTTACCCCTTGAGCTGCCTAATATGGTGCCACCGGCTTCGTGAATATCGTCAACTCCTTTAACCGTTAATTTCACTGGAGTAAGTCCGTAATGAGGATTTAACCCTTGATAGCCGTAGCGAATACCAAATATCTGCCTAACACCGTAATCGTAAGCTAAAACTTCAACCAAACCCTTTATAACATTGTTTAGCCCTGGGCATAGGCCTCCGCAGGTGACTATTGCCACCCTAGTTTGGGCAGGGTCGTGGAATAATTTTTTTCGCGGACCTGCTATCTCCAAAGAGGGAATCTCCTCTTTTCTATGCTTTAGGGATTCTATTTGCGCAATTTCTGTGGCAATGCTTATCCGGCTATTTTCATCCACAAAAGCCTGATCCTTAACTGGGGAGTCCAGTTCTGGCTTCCCTATAGAAGAAACATTCAAATTATACTTTTTTGGATGAGCACAAATTTCATTAAGATTCATGATTCTCCTCTTGACCTAACCATTCCATAGGGAGTAAAGTAGAAAATTAAATATAGAATTTTACTATATTGCAAATATGCGCGTATTTTTGTTTGCCATAGCTTTGGTGCTCGCTGTTTTAGGATGCAGTGATGGCAAGCTTAATTTACAGCTTGTTTTTTGGGGAGAACACGAGGATTCCAGTTCTAGCAATGTGCCCTATTCAAGCATAGAGATAAAACCAAATGAGCCGAAATCCAGCTCAAATGTTGAGATAACATTAAATAGCTCTAGCACAATAAAGATTAAGAACAGTAGCTCTAGCGAAGAAATACCTATAGTATATTCCTCAGGAGAAGAGCCTCCGGCACTTAGTTCCAGTTCCAGTTCTAATTCTAGTTCCAGTTCTGGTGGTAGAGGGGTTAGGTCTAGTTCTGCAAAAACGGATGGTTTGGGCAATACATATGTGGATTACCCTGCCCTTGAAGCAGGTGCAAAAGGGGTTTCTAGAGGCTGGGCAACGCGTTATTGGGATGGTTGTAAACCGCATTGCTCGTGGCTAGGGAATATTGTTGATACTAAAAATCCCAAGCTCTGGAATGGTATTTGCAAAAATTGCGATAAAAACAATAAAGAAGTAACCACCTATAAGAGGCATCCTAGTTGGACTGATGGCCAGTGGTATGCTGGTTATTTAAGCGTACCGAGCAGTTGCAACGATCCAACTGGCACTTATGCTTGCTGGGATATGGCACCCATAGCAATTAACGATACTCTCGCCTACGGATTTGCCGCGATGAACCCCAAGATAGCTGAATGTGGAACTTGCTATCAACTGGAATTTGACGGCAATTGGTACGATTTGGAAAATCCAAGACCAACCCATAGAGCTATCAAAGGAAAAACAATGATAGTTATGGCAAGCAATATAGGTGAAGATGTTAAATATGATGTTGAAATGAAATGGGGTGCTCTTAAAGGTACTCAGTTTGATATTCTGATTCCTGGCGGTGGAGTAGGAGCTTTCAATAGTTTTTCAAATCAGCTTGGACTCACTGTTAAAGATATGGGAGTGGGTTATGGTGGTTTGTTGAGCAATTGCATAGAAGGAGGGCTTGCTAATATGGGTATTAGAGATGGCTCCCATAGAGCAACTCTGGATCAATGGCAGGAATGTCTTAGAAATGAATGTAAAAGGGTTTTCAACGGGAAGGCAAAAGAACTTTACAACGGCTGTATGTGGCACGTGGATTGGCTTATGGCAGCAGATAACCCTACTCTCCATTACACAAAAGTAGAATGTCCAAAATATTTGAAAGAAAAATATTATTCAAAAATAGACACTGTACCTCCACCTTTGCCAAATCCATATCCACAAAACGGATTATGTATGATTGAAGGTAGCATAGAGTGCAAACAAACAGGATGGTATCCATAATATGAAAAGCCCCCTCATTGTAGTTATATTTTTGTTATTATTTTCCACCGCTGCTTTTAGCGATATGAACGTAGGAGATGTGGGAATAGAAGCCGATTTAGGTTATTCTTCTCCAAACAAAGGGCTTTTGGGTGCAAGAATCTCGCCTCTGCCCTGGTCTTTTGGTATAATATGGGGTTCACCATCTTTTTATGCAGACTATGCTGATTTTGGTCTTGCGTATTCTTATCATCTTAACGGCCGTACAGGATTTTATCTTTTTCAGAGCCATCACATTCTCAATTCCAAAGTGGGGAAAATTTGGGAAATCAATACCGGAGGCGGCTATCAAGATATTTGGATAAAGCACTTGCTCGGTTATGTGGAACTCGGAATCCCCCTTTATATTGGAGGATACCAAGTTTTTCGACATTACAGAGGAGGTATTCCAACCAATAGGAATAAAGACGGAGATCGAGCTTTAGTAGCATTCCGAGCTGGCTTTGGCATAGGTTATTGGTTTGACCTTTTTTAGAGCCTTACCAATTTTCGCCTAAAACTTCAAAATAAGCCTGCGGGTGCAAACAAGCTGGGCATAGCTTTGGAGCATCAGTAGCTTCGTGCAAGAAACCGCAATTACGGCAACGCCAAACAACTTTGCCATCTTTTTTGAACACTTTGCCAGCTTTCAAGTTGTTGTACAAATCGCGGTAGCGTTTTCCGTGCTGTTTTTCCGCAATGCATATATTTTCAAAGCAGGCAGCTACTTCGCCAAAGCCTTCTTCCTTGGCTATTTTCGCAAATTTAGGATATATCTCCTTCCATTCCTCTTCTTCGCCATTTGCCGAGGCTTCTAGGTTTTCAAGTGTTGTGCCGTTTTTGCCAGCAGGATAAGCAGCGGTAATTTCCACTCCACCACCTTGCAAAAAACTCCAAAAACGTTCTGCGTGTTCTTTTTCTTGGCTTGCAGTTTCTTCAAAAATTGAAGCTATTTGTACCAAGCCCTCTTTTTTTGCTATGCTTGCCCAGAATGTATAGCGATTGCGCGCCTGTGATTCACCGGCAAAAGCGGTGAGCAAATTTTTTTCGGTTTGCGAACCTTTTATATCTTTAGACATAATTATTCTCCTTTGGTTAAAAGGTAAATATAGTAAGTGTGATTACTTGGATATGAGTTAATCATTACTTACTATATTCATATTATGATTTCAAAAGATTTACTAGAGATTTTATGCTGCCCAATAACAAAGCAACCTTTGCAAGAAGGAGATGAGAATACCCTTGTTACAGCAGACAAAAAAATAGCTTACCCCATTAGAGGAGGTATTCCTGTTTTGCTTGCAGAAGAAGCTATGCAGCTTGAGAACTAAAAATGGTAAAGCTAGAACCCTCTTGGCTGAACTTGCTCTCTGACCTTTTTGAAACTCCATGGTTTGCAGAAATAAAAAATAAAATTGTACAAGAGAGAAAACAATACACCATTTATCCGCCTGCGAATTTATTTTTCAATGCAATGGATTTGTGCCCCGTGCCAAACACCAAGGTTGTTATCTTGGGGCAAGACCCTTATCACGGAACAGGGCAAGCTCACGGGCTTTCTTTTTCTGTTCCTCGCGGAGTAGGTATTCCTCCGAGTTTGCAAAATATTTACAAGGAGTTGGAAATGGATTTGGGAATTAAACCCGCAACCCACGGCAACTTGGAGAGTTGGGCAAAGCAAGGAGTTCTGCTGCTCAATTCATCTCTTTCTGTTAGAGCAAATCAGGCTGCATCGCATTTTTACATAGGTTGGGAACAATTCACAGATTCAATAATTCAAAGGCTTTCTGAGAGCAAAGAAAATTTAGTGTTTATGCTTTGGGGGAGCTTTGCTCGCAAGAAAAAATTTTTAATTGCTCAAAATAAAAACCACCTTGTACTAGAAGCTCCACATCCCTCGCCGCTCTCGGCATATCAAGGCTTTATAGGTTGCAAGCATTTCTCTAAAGCGAATCAGTTTTTACAAGCTCACGAACTTGGGACCGTTTGCTGGCAGTTGCCTGCTTGAGTTCAGAGCTTGTTACCTTAGCTTTAAGTTCAGAAGAAAATTTAAAATTCATGCTTTTACCAGTAGCTAGAGGTATAAGCTCTCCTGTTTGCAAATTGCGACCTACCCTTGGGTTGCAGGTCTTTGGAGAAAATGTACCAAAACCTCTTATCTCTAAAGATTTACCTTCTTTTATGGAATCTTTTACAGCACTAAAGAATTGCTCTATGGCAATTCTCACATTATCTCTTGTTATTCCGCATAATATAGCAGTTTCGTTAATCAAATCGTTTTTTGTTATTGGCATGGAAGAAATATAGTAAAAAAATTGCCAATAAATTTACCAGACCTAGACCCCTAAGGCTCTCCTAAAAAAAATTTGATTTTTTGTTGCTCACCCAACAAAATGCAAAAATGCCTCCAAAATAGGCTTGAATTATTTGTTATTTTGCCCCCCCCCCCCCCCCCCTATTTTAATTCGGGGCTAAAAACTTCGGGTAAAAAATTCCGTACCTGCGGTGCAAGTAATCTTTTTCGTTGTATATGGGTTCCACCAGTTGCAGTTTGTTCGGGATGTTCTCTTTTGTTAAAGAGTCTGCGTATTCTTTAGCCCTTGCAGAGCCAAGTCTATAGCCTATTACCAAAATAGAATCACTCTCTTTTTTTACTTCAATTTCTTGAAATGCGAAAGATAAAATATTCTCTTTGCGCATATTCAAATAAAGAACCAAAGCTGCATAAACTATTAGCAACACGCCCGCTGTGCGAAGCAAAAAAAACAAGGTTTTCAATTACTTAATTTCCAAAAATGGCATTGGACCATTCCCACCTGTGTAAGTAGGTAGCTTGCCATCCCATTTTTCAATGCCTTTCAAATTAACATATTCCTTGCCACCCTGTGCGCGTATAGCCTCTGCTTGAATACGGATTGCCTCTGCCTCACCGCGAGCTTGGGCAATTTTTTGATCGGCTTCAACTTTTATTCTTTCCAAATTGTTTTTTGCCGTCAATGCTTTTTGCTCAGCAACCTGCTTGTCTTCAATAGCTTCGTTAAAGCCGCGGCTAAAATCAAAATTGGTTATTTGCACACCACCAGCATCAACTATTATATTATATTCCATAAGTTGCTTGGTTAGGCTCTCTGAAATTTCATTTTTAACCTGCTCGCGCATTGAAAGCAATTCCTCTGCCGTGTAGCGAGCAACAACAGCCTTAACCGTTTCTTGAATACGCGCTGCTATTATTTTATTTTCAACCTCCAAGCCAACCGTGGAGTATAGCTCGCTCAATTTATTTGGATCAAGGTGATAGTTAAGAGTCAGCACCGTAGAAACGGTTTGCATATTTTTAGAAGCCGCTGCTGCTGGAGCCTCGGCTTTTTGGGTACGAATATCAACTTTTGAAATAGTTTGCATAACGGGAACTTTAAAATGCAAACCCTCGCTTGTGACCGAAGTTATTTTTCCCCAAGTGAAAACAAGAGCCTTTTCACCTGCCCTAACGGTGTAAAAAGAACCAGATACCAAAACCGAGCCTATAACTGCTACTATTATAGCAAAGGTCAAGTATCTGTAAGACTGCGGAACATAATTTTGATTAGACATGGCACTTAATTTAGAAATTTTTATTTGCGCACAACTCTAAAACTTATATAGCCGCCTACATTTTTTGAATCAGGTTTTTCGCCACGATGCTCATCAATTTTCTTGTTAAAACCCTTTAGTACTCTGTAATCTCCTTCAGAGCAAATAGGCTGGAGTCCCAAGCAATCGTTTGTCCATTCCCAATAATCAACGTTTCTCTGTATAATACCAGAAGAAGCTGCATTTTCCCACTCGGCTTCCGTAGGCAATTTTATGGCATTTGAGTCCAAACCCATTAAAACGGATAATTTTTTGCAAAATTCCACTGCATTGAACCAATTTACACCTTCAACAGGCAGAGTATCGTTTATTGTTCCATTTGAAGGATTTATGCCCATAACGGCTTTGTATTGGCTTTGTGTAACTAAGTTTTTGAGCATCCAGTCCAATTCTATGCCAAAACTGCTAGAACTTTTTGCCCTGCTACTAGAAGAAGGGCAATTTCCCCCTATGCAATTCTGTGAACTGGAAAAACCAGATTTATCATCAGAACCACCCCCTTCAACCTCTCCACAAGCCAAAAAAATTGCAAAAAAAGCAGGGGGTACGAGTAATTTTGCTATGCTCATAGGGGTAAAATAGAAAAAAATGCACTATTTTGCAAACAGTTGTTGACAAAATTCACTTTTTAGGATTTTTTTTCCCTTTTTTTACGTCTAAGTAAATGAGAGGAAAAAAGATGGGTTTTATAATAATTCTCCTAATAGGAGTTCAAATAGCTTTTGCGATTAACGTAGAGGCACCACCAGAAATTGCTGAACAGGTTTTGGCTTATGCAAATGAGGCTGGCGCAAGTGCTGAAAATGCAATTTTAAGGGTTAATATCGCAAAAAATAGAGAGTGCAATGCTTATAAATTGAAACTTATAGATATATATAATGGTAAAACCCTTAAAAAAATTGAATTTTGCTCCACAGAATTGCCAAATATTGAGTTGCAAAACGCAGTTTTGGAGATATTTGGGCATAATGTCAAGCGGCGGGAAGAGCCTTTAGTTGGTGAAAACGCAGTTTTGGCAATAATAGGGGCTGGTTTTGCAGCGGCAGGGCTTATACTCTATTATTCAAATCCGCCAAAACCGGTTTATGGCTATAAAATACACGAGGTAGAAAAATGACAGCACTCATAGCATGGAAAGAAGGTATGGCATTATCGCAACAACATTTGCAACAGTCGGATAAGTTTTTTTTGCGGCATATAAAAAATGCAGCAGGACTTCCAAAAGGGATACATTTTGGTTTTGGCAAGCTTGTTTTTGCAGAGGAGCTTATTCGGGAGGGGCTGCTTGCAATTAAAGAATGTGAGGCAATTTTTCCAAGCGGGCTTTCTTTTATGAACTATGAAAACCCGGCCGTGAAGATAGAGGCTAGAAATTTTGCCAAAATCTTTGATAAAAATTTGAATGTACTAGATGTGTATCTCGCTTTGGAATTGAACAACGCTGTGGAATTTTCGGAAGAACAAAGTAGCCGCTTTAAGGTTGTGTGGGAAAATTATACGGATTCGTATTCTGCTGGGAATTCCTTGCAAATGCCAATTTCCGTTCCTATGCCTGCAATAGTTTTTGCCAGTGAATCTTTAGATGGAAAGGAGTTTATTCCGCTTGTAAGGTTGCTGAGAAACATTCAGGGTTCTTTTGAAATAGACAAAAATTTTTACCCACCGCTAACATCAATAAACGGATATGAGTATTTCACCCAAAAATTAACGTATTTTGACAGGCTTTTGCAAAGCCGCATAGAGGGTATTTCTCATTCAAGGGAATTATTGCTTAGAGATTTGAAGTCCTTAAAAGCCGTACTCAACTGCCTTAAAAACACGGAAGGCACCCTGCCTTTTATGATTTTTTGCGAAATATCGCGTTTTTTGCAAGAATTTTATGAATACAAGCACATAGAATTCAATAAATCTTTCAACAAAATTTTCAACGCATTGAATGATTTTTTATTGTCGGAAAAAAAGGTTGCTTTTTTACAAAAACGTTTGCAGCAAGACGGGCAAATATTTTTTGCAGGTATCAAAGAACTGTGCATTAGCGAAGCTAAAAGCGTTTGGCTTGCGCTAGAGTCAAAGTTATCCCCCGAAGAAGCCATTAAATTTATGGGCGCCCAACTGAAAATTGCGCCCAAATCAAAATTATCCAGCATAGTGGTTAGCGCAACCCACGGCATAAACTGCATCCACACCATAACACCAGGAGCAATTCAAGAAATGCCAAACACCTTTTATTTCAAGCTAACAACAGATTCAAAATTGTGGAAAGATTTATGCGAAGAAAATGAAATCGGGATTTACTCCCCAACCGCGTTAAGAATAACATCAGTTGACATTTTAATGGAGAACGCTTTATGAGTAATATAATTCAAAGCAATCAGGTGGAAAATTTGGTTATCGCAATTCGCGGCGAACGCGTTATTTTGGATAGCGATGTAGCTATGCTGTATGGAGTAGAAACTAAAGAGATTAACCAAGCAGTTAAAAATAATTCTGATAAATTTCCAAAAGGATATGTATTTGAGCTTGAGGTACACGAGAAAATGGAACTGGTCAAAATTTTTGACCGGTTCAGTAAATTAAAACATTCAACTATTTCTCCCAAAGCCTTTACTGAAAAAGGGCTTTATATGCTTGCAACAATCCTAAAAAGTTCAAAGGCGACTCAAACTACTCTGGCAATAGTTGAAACCTTCACGAAAATAAGGGAATTATCTCGAAATGTTGTTGAATTAACAAAAAAACCGGAAAAAAAACACCAACATACGCTAATGCAAAAAAGCGGTGAAATAATTTCCGATGTTTTAGGTAGTAGTTTAGACGTTTCTGATACAGAAACAGATATTGAAATTAACCTTGCGTTATTGAAATTTAAACATAAAATCCATAGGAAAAAAGTATGACTACAAAATCCATAACCGAACTTTCTGAGCCTGTTTTTTGCTCTGTGCTTTTGTTGCCGCTTGAGGGCGAGGTTAGTGCTGAGGAAATTAAAAGGGAGTTTGCAGAAAAAATAAAGGAGTTTGCTAATGCTCTGGCGAATAATGGGTATTCCAGTTTTGAGATGGAAAATGCAAAATTTGCTCTTTGCGCTTGGATAGATGAATACATCTATGCTAACAGTTCAATATCTGCAAAATGGTTTTCACATTCACTTGCTTTAAGCGAATTTGGAGATGCCGAGGCAGGCAAGCATTTTTTTGACCGAATGGATACCTTGCATAAAAACGCAAATTACAATCAGTTGCTAGAACTTTATGCAAAGTGTATATTATTTGGATTTATGGGAAAGTTTAGAATGGAAGAACACGCAGAGCTAAAACAAATTCTGAATACCGCAATTTCAAAAACAGATATATTTTTGGAACCGATAAATTACAAACCCGCTTCAAAAACCAAACACATATTTTCTTTTAGACGAGGAATAAAAAATATTTTAATAACAGGCTCTTGCGAAACTCTGTGCAAGGAATATGCAAAAAAACAAAAACCACCCAAAGGCTATAAATACGTATATTCAGATATGAAAAATACCGATGGATTGCCATTTCTTGACGGAATTGTCACTATAAATCCTCTGAAAGCAAATCACAATACGGAATTTGAATTCAAAGCTCCAGTTTACAGAGTTGCAGATTTAGAAATCCCTGAAATAGATAAAACTTTGGATAGAAATTATGAATTTAACAGCAATCATTTAAACTATTATTTGTACAAATATTTTTTAGACGAAACCGCTTGCAAAAATATACTCTCGCTACCACGAAAACTTGAGCTATTCAAAACGGGCAATGCTTTTTACTCCCTGCCTTTCTTTTTGTTTCTGCAAAGTGAAAAGCCTCTTGCCTATAGCTTAACAAATAGAGTAGCGTTATTCTTGTTTTTAGCAAGCATTTTATTTTCAATTATATTTTTTGTTGTTTCTACAATTAACCAGCACAAAGAAGAAATAAAAACAGAAGCGATATTTTTATTGCAAAAACGCAAAATTGACAGCCTTAAAGTGATAGAAGATAGCCTTAAATTAGAATTTGAAAATAGGCTTAGAAATTTGGAACTTTGCTATCAAAAAGAGATTTTGGAAAAATTCCCGTTCAAAGAAGGCAAAATCCCATCTGTTGCAGAAGTGAGCGATTATTTTGGGAGTGATGGGGAATTTCAGAAATTTATGGATATAATAGATACCACCTCTGACGAAAGAATTAAATTCAATAAAAAAACGCTTGCGGAACTTGCGCAATTAAAAAACAGTTTATGGAGTGATATACCAGTTTCCATAGTTATAAAGGCTCCAAAAATTGCATCGGTGAAATTTTGGATAGATAGCCAATATGTGGATATTGAGCAGGGCGGTAGCAAAAGTATTGAATTGGTTTTTCCAATAAAAAACAGCAAGGGAATTGAACTAACCGCAAAAACCGCAAATAATGTTTTTTATGAGAGCATTAAGGGCGAATGGAGTTTGCTGAAAATTGGAAATAAGCACGAGTTTTCCTTTATGGACAAAAGCTATTCCGTGGATGTTGAACTGCAAATCCACTGGCATTTACCAAAAAATTCCCTAAAACCAAGCGAATGGTTTGCTCTCCGTTTGGAACCAAATTTAATAAAAAATTTTTCTTTAACCCGTAACCTAGGAGAATAGAATATGGCTAATAGCTATCAAAATGAAATTCCGCCAGCGCGCATAAATATACAGCTTAGCGTGGATAGCGGAGGAGCGCAAAAGAAAATGGAGTTGCCTTTGAAATTGCTTGTGCTGGGCGATTTCAAAATGGATGGCGATGAATCACGGCTCATTGAGCGTGAGAAAATCAACATAAACAAGGATAACTTCGATGGAGTTATGGATTCTATGAATATAGAACTGAAAAGCCTTGGGCTTAAATTCAACAGCATGAAATCTTTTGAGCCGATGGAAATTGTGAAGCAAGTTCCAAGCCTGAATCGCTTGATGGCTGTTCGCAATTTGATAAAGGATTTGGGTTCAAATTTGCTGGACAACAGGGAATTCCGAAAAAAGATGGAAAGCATTTTGAAAGATAAAAGTTCTATGAAAGAAATTTTAGGTGAACTTAAATTAATCCCAACTGAACTTTCACAAAAGGAATAGGAGGAACTATGGAAGAAACACAACTCTCTTCAGTTTATAAAAGCATAAATTTGGATTTGCCTGCCAAATTTGTTGATATTTCGGAATACAGCGATGTGGCTTCGCTTTACAAGTACAGCCCAAGTGAGCGTATAAGCTCTGCGCTAATGGCTTTCGTGCAAAGCGTTCTGGATAGCTCTGCAACCGTGGAAAAAATAGACAGAGCCTTTATAGATTCGCAAGTTGCGTGGATAGACAAAATTGTGAGTGAGCAATTGGATGCAATTATGCACAGTCCAGAATTTCAAAAGCTGGAATCTTCTTGGCGAGCTTTGCAGTTTTTGGTTCAACGCACGGATTTCAAAAGAAACGTGAAGTTAGAACTCATAAGCGCAGACAAGGAGTCCTTAAAATACGATTTTGAAGATTCGCCAGAGGTGATTCAGAGCGGGCTTTACCGACATATTTACAGCGATGAATACGATACTCCGGGTGGCGAACCTTATGCCGCCATGATAGCAAACTATGAATTTGAAAACTCTGGGGACGATATTGATCTTTTGAAAAACATCTCCTCTGTTTCTGCCGCAGCGCATTGTTTGTTCATATCTTCTGTTGGTTCAAAATTCTTTGGAAAATCAGATATTGGAGATTTGCCAAAAATTGACGATTTGGAAAACTATATGGAAAGGGCGGAGTTCACAAAATGGAGAGGTTTCCGCAAAACAGACGATGCCCGCTACATAGGGCTGGTGTTGCCCAGATTTTTGCTGAGAAATCCTTATGGAGAAAGCAAAAATTCCAGAGGTTTTAACTATACTGAATCTGTTTTGGGCGAGGAGCACGAAAAATATTTGTGGGGAAATGCCGCTTTTGCCTTTGCGGTGAATATGGTGCGTTCTTTTATGGAAAACGGCTGGTGCGTTCAGATAAGGGGGCCAGAGAGCGGCGGCAAAGTTGAGGATTTGCCCATACATTTCTTTAATTCTGGCAAAGGTGCCCAAACAAAAATCCCAACGGAAATTTTAATTCCCGAAACTCGTGAATTTGAATTTGCAAAACAGGGTTTTATACCGCTAAGTTTTTACAAAAACCGCAGCTATGCTTGCTTTTTTTCGGCAAACTCAGCCCAAAAACCCGAAGAATACGATGATGCCCAGGCTACCGCAAATTCTAGGGTGAACTCTCGCCTGCCATATATATTCCTAACTGCAAGGCTTGCTCATTACCTCAAAGTTTTGCAAAGGGAAAATATAGGCGCAAGCAAAAGCGCAAGTGTTTTGGAATCGGAACTCAACAATTGGATTAAGGAACTTGTAACGGAAATGGAAAACCCAGGTCCTGAACTTGCCGCTACTCATCCTTTGAGTTTTGGGCAAGTGACGGTTGCCGAAAATCTAGACAATCCTGGATTTTTCAAGGTTACTCTTTCTGTTATTCCGCATTTCCAAGTTGAGGGCGTGAATGTGAATTTATCGCTTGTATCTAAAATGCCAGCGGCAAAACAGTAAAATGGTATGAGAGAAAATCTCCCTCTTTGGAAATTGGCTTTGAACGCCTCGCCGGATTCTTTTGGTCTTATGCCGGCAGGTTTTTCTTCGAGCCTTATTTCTTCGGGTGCTTCTTCGAATAATTCTCAGGTGACGAGCAATGGCTTTTCTGATGATAACAGTTTGGAAGATATAATGCCTCCAGATTGGAAGAAATATAATTATACCATTAAAAATTTCGATTCCACTCTATTGTCGGCTTATGACAGGTTAAAGCAGCTTTTCCCAGGTGTTTACGTGAATGTGAATAATGGCAAGCGCGTAAATAGCTGGTGCGGCTTGCGTACACCGGAATGTACCACTGGTGCAGCAAAAAGTGCTCACAAAACAGGCGAAGCCTTGGATTTGCACCACAGCTCTAAACTAAATGAACTGAGAAATTTTTGCGAAAGTTCCGAAGGGCTTAAACTTGGGATTAAAAGAGTTGAACATAGAGATAGCACAAAAACCTGGGTTCATATAGATGTGAAACAGCCTAATGCGAGTAACTGGAAAGACAAAACCAAGCCTTATATTTTTGTACCTTAGCAATTAACCCTGAACAAAGGAGAGAATATGAAAATAGCCTTAGTGTCATTTGTTTTATTAACCTTAGCCTTGTTTGCTTTGCTTTACAAGGAAAAATCTATGGAAAACGATGATTCCCTCACAGATTCTAGAGATGGTAGAAAATATAATACCTTCATAATAGGTAGCCAAGTTTGGATGGTAGAGAATTTAAAATTCAAGGCGAAAGATGGCAAATGCTATGACAACAATCCTGAAAATTGCGAAAAATATGGTGGTTTGTACGTTTGGGAAACTGCAAAAACCGTTTGTCCTGGGGGATGGCATTTACCTATAAACAAAGAATGGGAAACTCTCATCAGTTCTTTAGGTGGCAAAAGAGAAACTCATCAAGGCGAAGAATGTGATTGCGAAATAGTATCTTATACAGGAGTGGGAAAAGAGCTTATGGTGAAAGAGGGTTTTTCTACTTTGCTAGGCGGAACTTTTCTTCAAGGTGATTATGATGAATCTCACGTGACATTTGAAGGCATAGGTGATTACGGCTGTTGGTTTAGTGCTTCTCCGGGTTATTCCACAGGAGAAATATGGTTTATAAAAGAGGATGGAGTGCAAGCAAAATTTCTTGAATATAAAGAAGGCTGTTCTGTGATTTGCGTGAAGGATTGAGAGAGAAAATTCTATTTTCCCAATATGCTCCTAGGAAACTACAACGACTGCACAGTGCTGGAAGAATTGCCCCAAGGGTTTTATGTGGAAACCCAAGATGGTAAAGATAGAGTGCTTTTGCCAAAAACAAAAGCACCTAAGAATTTGAATATCGGTGATAGCATAAATCTTTTTATTTATTTGGACAATGAAGCGAGACCGATTGCCACAACGCAAAAATCTAAGGCTTGTGTTGACGAATTTGCGGTGCTGCGTGTTAAAGATGTAAATGATGTGGGGGCGTTTTTAGACTGGGGTTTAGACAAAGATTTAATTTTGCCATTTAACAATCAGTTGGGGGAATTGGAAATAAACGATACCTGCGTTGTGCGAGTTTTTATAGACGAAAAAAGCGGACGCATAAGTTCTACTGAAAGATTGCGCAAATATTTTGACAGGGATATTTCGGAACTTAAAGAGGGAATGGAAGTTTCGCTAATCGCCTACGATTTTCAAGAGGAACGCCATATCGATTTTGTAATAAACAAACGCTGGACAGGTAGGCTTTATTGCAACCCCGTTTCCACAGGTTTGCATATAGGTGATTTTTGCACAGGCTACATTCACAGTCTAAGAGAAGAAGATGCCTTGATTGCCCTTAGCCTTTCACCCATAGGTTTTGATGCTCTTGTGGATAAACACAAAGATGCATTGCTAAAAGCCCTAAAAGACAATAAGGGTTTTTTGCCATTTTCTGATGATTCGTCTCCAGAGGAAATTCGCAAGAATTTTGGAATGAGCAAAAAAGGGTTTAAAAAGCTTGCAGGCAAGCTGTGGAAGCAAGGCGTGGTGGAGTTAAGCCCAAAAGGGATTAAGCTGGTTAAGAACTAAAATAGATAGGCGTGAATGAGAAGGCGGAAGTCCAAGCCTAAGCCGAATCCCCATTCGCTATCCCATTCGGTAGTATTGGCATGTTCATAAGATTTGTGATATATTCTCAAACCTGGGAATAATTCAAACGAAATATCCCATTTGAAAGATGTAGGTGGAAACCAAGATATGCCAACAGCACAATTGGGTGCTATCACAAGGTTCTTTACTCTGCTATGATCATTTATGTCACCTTCGCTCCAATAACCAAAGCCAAAGTTTGGTCCAAAATGCATTGGAAATCTACCTGCCGATGAAGGATCTGCTTTAATAACTTTTGGTTTTAAAAAATAATAACCCGCATCTAAACCAATGCTTGCCCAACCTCTGGTAGAAAATCCTAATCCTCCACCGAGATAAACATCCCAAGCGGTATTGTCGTTATTGAGACGCTTAAAATCAAAACCCGAGCCATAATTGCTAAGCCAAAGACCTAAAGCATTTTTATCTTCAGCAAAAGATACGCTTGCAAATAAAACGAGAATTAGAAGTAATCTTTTCATAAGTTTAAATATAGTAAAAATCCTTCACTTCCCTCATTAGCTCCCTATATTCTTCCACAGCTTTGATATGCGGAAATTCTATTTTCACGGAATCTGGAGCGCAAAAAAGACAGGCTTTGTCTGCGGCTTGGAGCATTGAAATATCGTTATAGGAATCGCCGGCAGCAAATACTTTGAAATTCAGAGATTTAAAGGCTTCCACCGCACATTGCTTTTGATTTTGCTGACGCAATTTATAACCTATTATTTTATTGTTTTCAATTTGCAAATTATGGCAAAACAAAGTTGGGTAGCCAAGTTTTTTCATTATGGGCTTTGCAAATTCCGCAAAGGTATCTGATAAAATCACAACTTGGCAAAACTCCCTTAACTCATCTAAAAATTCCCTTGCGCCTTCTAAGAGAGGCAAGTTCTCAATAACATTTTGAATATCTGAAAGTTTTATGCCGCGCTCACCTAAAATTTTGAGCCTGTGCTGCATAAGCTCGTCGTAGTTGGCAATGTCGCGAGTGGTTAGGCGAAGTTCATCTATTTTTGTTTGCTCAGAAACAGAAATCCAAATTTCTGGAGAAAGAACCCCCTCCAAATCCAAAGCTACTATGCAACCAGACAAATTCTACCTCTTTATAATTCCGCTACGGTTTCTTCTACGGGAGCAATTTCAAAAGCGTGGCAGGCAGCATTGCAGGCACCGTTAAAACGTTTCCACAAAATTTTTGCCAAGTGCATTGAAACATTCCCAGAGTCTCTCCAGGCTGCTCTAAGTGAAGAAGTTTCAGAAACAACTTCGGCACGGGTGAGCGTTTTGTTTTTAGCTTTCGCGAGTAGCTCCTCTGCCTGCTTGCACAAATCTTCTTTTTTCTGCGCATTTATTTTGTCTAAATTGCCTCTGATTTCTTTTTGGTCGTTGTAAATGGAAAAGAATTTTTGAATCAGCTCAGAAAACTTAGTGGAAATTTCTGCCTCTGCCACTCCGCAACGCCCTGCTTTTTCCCATTCAGTTTGCAACTCACGAACTATTTGCAAGGTTTTAAATTTAAAGTTCTCTTGTTCCAGAATGGATTTCAACCTCTCCATTAAACCGTGCTTTATTTCCCAGTTTTTGTCCAGTTCTTTTGCTATTTCCGGCTTGCTTTTAGAAGCTGTTTCCCATATACGGTCAGATGCTGTGTAAAATCTTTCGTAAAGTTCTTTTGAATATCCGTTGTTTTCAAGAGCCTTCCATTCTTCTTCTATTGCCTTCCACTCCGCTAAAGATTCTGCGCTGGTGGCATCAAAAACAAAGCTCTCTATTTTGGCGCATATATCTTCCCTAACTTTTCTGGCACTATCAAAGTGGGCATTTCTTTTTTCAAAGAAAAAATCACTTGCGGCTTTGAATCTTTGCAATAATTTTTCATATTGCTCAGAGGGAACAGAGCCAGCGTTTTTCCAGTCTGCGCTCAATTTTGTGAATGCCTTTGGGGTATTTCTCCAATCGGTTGATTTTGCAAGAGCCTCTGCTTCTTCGCAAAGTTTTTCTCTTGCGGCAATTCGCTCGCCTATCTGCTCGTCAATGCGTTTTTTGTAGGCTTCTTGTTTTTTGAAGAAAGAATTTATAGCGGCTTGGTAGCGTTCCCAAATGGCGTGGTTTTGGACTTTTGGAACAAAGCCTGTATTTTTCCACTTTGCCTGCAATTCCTGAATTTTTTTAAGCTGCTCTGCCCATTCTCCTGCCGTTGCTGCAAGCTCTTCTATTTTGGCGCATATATCTTCCTTGATTTTCAGGTTTTCTTCTTGACCCTTTTCTTGCTCTTTTAGCAAAGGCAAAACAGAATCCATAACTTTGTCTAGCCCTGTTTTGAAACGGGGCCACAGTTCCTGAATTTTTGGTGCTGGCATATAACCAGCTGCTTTCCATTGCTCAAGCATTGCAAAAGCTTTGGTTCTGTTTTCCAAAACAACAGGCATATTTGCAAGCTCCTCAATCTCTTTTATCAATTGCTCCCTTATTTGCTCGGCGTGCCAAGAAGCCCATTCCTGCAAATTCTGAAAGCGGCTTGTTGCGGTTCTGAATTCCTTGTAAATATTTTTGAACTGGGATTTCTTTTCGCCAACAATTTCTTTCCATTCATAGAAAGCCTGCCTCACACTTTGGGAAATTTCGTTAAAATCCCCATTTTCGTCTAAAGCGTTTATTTTTTCTATTATGGTTTGCAAAAGCGGCAGTTTTGCATGGTATTCCTCTTCGCTCAATTTGTCTTCTTTAGCTTCGGCAGCTTTTTCTTCTGCGCTTTTAAAGGTTAAATCTGGCGTTTCTGCTGTTTGTTCTTGTATGTGCTGAGTTTGTGTTTGAGCTTGTGCTTGTGCTTGCTTTTTATTTTCCTCTTCTTTTAATTTTGCTTCTTGTTTCGCTTTTTCTTCGGCAAGGTGGGCTTTTTCTGCCAAAACGCTTTCTTTGTGCTTTTGGAACACCGAATTCAATTCTTCGTTTTGCGGTGAGCCTAGCGTGGAGGCTTCCTTGCTCAAATTTTGCGCTTCTTGGAAAAGGCGTTGCATTTCGGAATCCACGGCAAGCGGATTTTTATTTTCCAAGAGCCTTGTTGCATGAGACAGCAATGCTTTTTGTTTTTGCGAGAGCAAATCTGCTTGGTCTTTTACTGGATCTGTTTTGGTAACCTGAATTGCCGAGAGCATTTCTTTTGCCTTTGTTCGCGCTGCACCGCAAACTGCATCGCTTTTAATTTCTTCAAGCAGGTTTTCCCTTTCAACTTTGGCAAGAGCCGCAAGAGCAACTTCCTCTTGGGCATCGCTTTTTGCAACCTGAGCAAGCACTCCCTGCTTTGTGCAATCGCTTATCAATTCCAAGCGAACTTCCACAGATTTTGCTACTGTTAAGAGTTCTTCCTTATCTTTTGGTGGCAATTCTTCCAATATTTTGCGAATTTGCACGCTCGGCTTGCCAACGTGGTTTTTTACTGTTTTAAAAAAGGATTTTTTCAATACTTCTTTTATTGCGCCTCTAACAGAGGAATCCTGTTCGGTTTCCAGCAATTTATTCAAATGTTCGGGCGAAGATATTTTTTGAATCGCTAATTTTCTTAGATTTGCATCACCTTCATTAGTAGCTATGTATAAAAGAGCATCTAAATCCGTAGCACTCAAACTTTGAACAGCCTGCTTGCGAATAGTTAAATCTGAACTTTGCCATTTTGGCTTAAATACATCTAAAAAACTCATAATAACCTCTTGTTTATAAAGTACATTTGGGGAATAATATAGTAAACGCTGATTAACACTTGCGTATAACGCCGGCTAAAATTCCCGCAATGGAGAAACTTTCGCCCTCACCGATGATTATTGGCGAGTATGCCTGGTTTGAAGCCCTAAGCTCAATTCTGTTTTCTGCGGGGTAGTAGTGCTTTAACGTGGTATCTCCATCTACTATAGCGGCTATTATTTGCCCACGTTCCGCATTCTTTTGCATACGAATGATTGCTAAATCTCCGCTTAAAATTCCATCTCCATTCATGGAATCCCCTTGTACTCTAAGGGCAAAAATCTGGCTGCTGCGAGGAAGCAAGGCTTTATCTATGGCTAGGGTATCTTCTATGTTCTCTTCTGCCAAAATGGGGGTACCTGCGGCTATTCGCCCAATAAGATGCACGTGAACGGCAGTGGCAATGGAAGGTGCGCTTTGCAAAAGTTCTATGCTACGAGCCTGGCGGGAAAGTTTTTTTATCAAGCCCTTTTTTTCAAGGGAAATCAAGGCTTCTCTAACCCCATTGGTGCTTTTTATGCCAAATTTTTCGCCTATTTCGCGAATGGTGGGGGGAAATTTATTCAATAAGATAAACTCCTTTATATAGTTGTATATGGCGTGCTGGCGAGTTGTGACTTTTTTCATAAGGAAAATATACAAAAATACTGAACAAAAGGGCAGGATAAAGGCTACATTTATATGCCAAAACCGTATAAAACCACATTTTTTACGATTTTAGGAGTTTTTTTGCCTTTTTTTACGTCTAATTAATGATGAAAGAAAATTTGAATTTTAAAAAAATGTTGCAAATAGCTTCAGCCTCCGATTTACCCGTTTTGCTCACGGGCGAATCTGGCACGGGCAAGGAACTCGCGGCAAGAGAGTTGCACGCTCTTGGCAAAAGGGGTGGCAAGGCTTTTGTTGCGGTTAATTGCGGAGCTATTTCGGCGGGAATTGCCGAGTCTCTTTTTTGCGGGCACGTTAAAGGCGCTTTTACCGGTGCAAACAGCGATAGGGTGGGTTTTGTTAGAGCAGCCAGCGGCGGCACTCTTTTTTTAGACGAGGTGGCAGAACTCTCCCCAGACATTCAAAAAACTCTTTTGCGCACTTTGCAAGAAAAAATTGTTATGCCTGTTGGCAGCCAAAAGGAGATAAAGGTGGATTTTAGGCTTGTTTGCGCAACTCACAGAAATTTGCCATCTCTTTTGGAAAAAGGGCTTTTTAGGCAAGATTTATATTTTAGATTGGCTTCTTTAACCATAAATATTCCGCCTTTGAGGGAACGGACCGACTTGCGAAGCATCGCGGAATCTCTTTGGAAAGGTGATGAGCCTTTGAGCGAGCATAATTTAAAAGTTTTGCAAAATTATTCGTGGCCCGGCAATATAAGGCAGTTGAAAAATGTTTTGGAACGCTATGCCCTTTTTAAAAACCACGGTTATTCCCTTGAATTTTTGCTAAAATCAGAATCGGAGCAATGCAGTTTTAACTTGAATGAACCGCCGCCGCCTCAATACAAACCGAATTTATGCGAGATTAGCAAAGAAATAGAGCGTTGCGAAGGAAACAAAGCTAGGGCAGCAAAAAAACTCGGAATCAGCAGAGGGAGTTTGTATTATAAATTGAGGAAAGGAATTTACTAAATTACTTTTCCGTGAAAGTTGCATTTATAAATCCACCATATTTCCCCAAATTCAGCAGGGAGTCTCGCAGTCCGGGCGTTGCTAAATCTGGAACGCTTTACTGGCCTATGTTTCTCTCTTATGCGGCAGGGGTTGCAGAAGCCGATGGCAACGAAGTTTTATTGCTGGATGCTCCAGCTATGGATTTGAATAAAGAAGAGACATTGAAAAAAATAAAAGAATTCGAAGCAGATTTTGTTGTTTGCGAAACGTCAACCCCAAGCATAATAAACGATTTGCAATTTGTACGAGCAGTTAAGGAAAATTTGCAAAAACCAGTTGCCCTTATGGGAACCCATGCAAGCGCAGAACCTTTGGAAACTATGAGTTTGGAAAGCTCGCTTGATTTTTGCATAATAGGCGAAGCAGATTACACCATAAGAAATCTGATAAGATACTTGCGCGGAGACGGAGTAAAAAAAATATCTGAAATTGCCGGACTTGCCTGGCGGTATGAAGATGGAACAATAGATTTTCAACCCGAAACGCAAAAAATTCAGAATTTAACCGAGCTTCCTTGGGTTAGCAAAGTTTATCACAAGCATCTTTATTCCTGTTACAAAAAATATTTTTACGGTGCAAATTTAAATCCACTTGTGGTTATTTTGGCTGGCAGGGGTTGCCCTTACCGTTGCACATATTGCGTTTTGCCGCAAACTATGAACGGCCACACTTATCGCAAACGGGAACCAAAAGATGTTGTTGACGAACTTGAATATATAAGAGAAAACTTCAGCGATTTGGGAGAGGTGTTTTTTGAAGACGATACTTTTACAGCAGATAAAGAAAATGTAAAGGCTATATGCACAGAAATTTTGAACAGAAAATTAAATATAGTTTGGAGTTGCAATGCAAGAGCAGATGTTCCAGCCGATTTGCTTTTGTTGATGAAACAAGCTGGTTGCCGCGAAATGTGCGTTGGTTTTGAATCTGCAAGCGCAAATGTTTTGAACAGCGTTAGAAAAGGCTTAAAGCAAAGCGAGGCAATGCCATTTATGCAGAATGCAAAAAAGGCAGGAATTTTTGTTCACGGTTGCTTTATGGTTGGCAACGAAGGCGACACAAAAGAAACTTTGAAAGACACCTTAAAATACGCAAAAAAACTCTCCCCAAATACCGCGCAATTTTACCCCATTATGGCATACCCCGGAACCACCGCCTATAAAGAAGCATTGAAAAGCGGTGCCTTAACCAGCAATGATTACGGTCAATGGTTGGATAAAGACGGCTATCACCGTACAACCATCAGCCGCCCAGGGCTCTCTCCTCAAGATTTGGTTGATTTTTGCGACCGTGCCCGCAGGGAATTTTATTTGCGCCCAAAGTATTTAGTTAAACAAATTAAATTAGCTCTTTTTGATAGAGAAGAACGCAAGCGTTTAGCGAGAGGCTTTGGAACTTTTTACAAACACTTGTTCAGAAAACACGGTTCGCTAAATTAGAAATAAATGAATACTCCGCTCGTATCAATTGTTATTCCAGCATATAATGCGGAGAAATATATTGAAGAATGTTTGAACAGCATTTTAAACCAAACATTTAAAGACTGGGAATGTATAATTGTAAATGACGGTTCCACAGATAATACGCTTGCGATAATTGAAAAATTTGCAACTGATGATAAACGTTTTTCGTGCTATTCAATTTCTAACAGCGGCTCGGCAAAAATCCCAAGAGACAGGGCTATATCTCATGCAAAAGCAAAATGGGTTGTCACTGTAGATGCCGATGATTTTATAGACAATGATGTGCTGGAAAAACTTTATGCCAGAACTATAGAAACAAAAGCCGATATTGTATATTTGAGAATGAAACTTTTTGATGAAGAAAATCCTGAGAATTTTAACTTTATTCCAGCTCAAAATTTTGATATGAAAAAAATATTAAACGGAAAAGAAGCCGTGATGCTCACTGTTCCAAAATGGATAATAGGAGCAATCGGTATTATAAAAAAAGAACTATTAGATACTTGTTCAACATTCAATAGTGAAATAAACTATATGAATGTAGATGAATACGATACCAGAGAAATGTTGATAAAAGCAAAAACAGTTGCATTTGAAGATGTAATTTATCATTATAGGCAGCACAGTGCTTCAATAACAAAGAAAATATCAGCCAAGTTTTTTGAAACCTTGATTACGGATAAAATGCTGGAAAATTTATTCTCCCAGTGCTTTGGGAATGACAGCTATGAAAAATTGCTCGTGTCTCAATATAGAATGGAAGAAATTATAGTGAGACGAGTATTTTTGTTTCGCGTGGGTTCAAAATTGCAAGCAGATGAACGAAAAAAAATAAGGAAAATGATAAAAGAGCATTATACGGCTTTTGATAAGAGAGAAATTTTTAAAAATAACATTATTAAGCGAGTATTTTATACATATGGTTACACATTATTTGAAATAACTTCGTTTTGCCGTTTTATCATTGGTGCAATTCTCAGATTTTTTCGCCATTTTTTTGCTATATTGGTTAAATGCCGGTTGCACTAAAAAATCCGCAAATAATAGATATTCCCGTTGCACACGACAAGCGCGGGAATTTGAGCGTTGTAGAGGGAAAGCAAACCATTCCATTTAACATAAAACGCATTTATTATCTCTATGATGTTCCCGGAGGCACAAAACGCGGCGGGCACGCTCACCGCAAATTGGAGCAATTAATTATCGCCGCTAGCGGCAGCTTCACCGTTGTTTTGCACAATGGCAAAAAAAGAGAAAGCTACACCCTCAATCGCTCAAACATCGGTTTATACATACCCAAAATGACTTGGCGAGAAATTGAAGATTTTTCAAGCGGTGCCGTGTGCCTTGTTCTAGCCAGCGAACATTATGACGAAAGCGACTATATAAGGAATTTCAAGGAATTTAAAAATGCACGTATTTAATAAAAAAGAATTTATAGAATTGAACAAACATAAATGCTCTGAACTGCATTATTTGGATTTTAATGGAATTAGCATTGTTTTAGGAGAAAAAAACGGTGAACTCTATTCCCCTTTCTCCGCTCCTTTTGGCGGGTTTTCAAGTTTGCAAAAAAAACCTAATTTAGAGGATATAGAACAAGCCTCCGAAAAATTACATGAATGGTTAAAGGAAAAAAACAAAAAATGCCACATAACATTGCCACCGACTTTTTACAATGAATCTTTTATTTCAAAATGTATCTCTGCTATGCAGCGCAATGGTTTTAAAATTGATTACGGAGATTTGAATTATCATTTTGATTTAACCGAGCAGATAAAAATGGAATATAATGCGAGAAAGCACTGGAACACTGCAGCCCGCAATAATTTACGCTTGATTTTGGTAGATAAAAAGGAGAATATGCAAATTGCTCATAACATAATAGCGAATAACCGCAAGGAACGAGGCTATCCTCCGCATTTATCTTTGGAGGAATTTTGTGAAACAGCAAAAGCGATAAATATTAACCTAGACTGTTTTTTGGTTTATGCAAACGAGGAACCCATTGCCGCTGCTTTGGTTTTTGCCATTGAACCAAAACGATCCTTTGTTGTTTTATGGGGAGACAATCGTGAAAAAAAAGAAATGCGACCTATGAATTTTTTAGCACTTTCAATGGCACAGCATTATAAATCACTGGGTTATTTGTCTTTGGATTTAGGACCTTCTAGCACAAACGGAATTCCAAGTTACGGACTTTGTTCCTTCAAAGAAAGCCTAGGTTGCACACTCACCTTAAAATATACAATGGGAATATAAAATATGATTCCTTTTCTTCCGCTAAACCGTATAAATGCCGCTTATGAGCCTGAACTCTCGGAGTCGGTTGCAAGGGTTGCAAAATCCGGTTGGTATTTGAGGGGAAGCGAAACAGAAAAATTTGAAAGTGAGTTTGCTGCGTTTTGTGGAATGAAATATTGCACAGGGGTTGCAAGCGGGCTAGATGCCTTAACTTTAATTTTTGCTGCTTATAAAATTCTCGGAAAATTAAAAGACGGTGACCAAGTTATAGTTCCAGCGAACACATATATTGCCTCCATTATGGCTATTTCAAAAAATAATTTGATTCCTGTTTTGGTTGAACCGAGCGAAGAAACTTTCAACATAAATGCTGATAAATTAAGCGATTATTTAACGCCAAAAACAAAAGCCATTTTAAGCGTGAATTTATACGGCAGGCAGGCAGAAATTGCCAAAGAAAAAAAATTGCTCTTGATTGAAGACTGTGCCCAAAGCGCAGGCATAAAACCGATTGGCGATGCGGCAGCTTTCAGCTTTTACCCCACCAAAAATTTGGGTGCGCTTGGAGACGGTGGAGCGGTTGTCTCTAATGACGGAGAATTGAACAATATTGTCAGGGCACTTGGGAATTATGGTTCTCAAAAAAAATATATCAACGATTATTTAGGCTATAACTCTCGCCTAGATGAAATTCAAGCGGCTGCACTCAGCGTAAAATTGCGGGTGTTGAATGAAGACAATAAAAAACGCTCTGAAATAGCAATGCGCTATATTGCAGAGATAAAAAATCCAGATATTATTTTGCCGCAAAAAGATGGAAACAATGTTTGGCATTTATTCGTTATCCGTTGCAAAAATAGAGATGCCTTGCAAAAGCATTTATCTGAAAATGGAATAGAAACAATGATTCACTATCCCATTCCGCCTCATTTGCAAAAAGCATACAAAGGTGGAAACTTGCTCTACGATAAACTTCCAATAACAGAAAAACTTGCAAGCGAGGTTCTGAGCCTGCCTATTCACCAAGCCATTACAGAAGAGGAAATAGAAAAGGTTATCAATTATTTATCCAAGCCTCACCAGAGCCAGAAATAGTAGCCATAATATCCTTGCCAGTATCTGTGTTTCTAACCGAGATTGTTTGCCCCTTAAACGCATTTTTTTGTGCAATAGCACTTGTTTGAACAACAGCCTCGCCAAATTTTGCAAAGAGCTTAACGGCATCGCCTGCTTTAACGGCATAAGGGGTGCTTAAAGCATTATCCACCAAAGGCTCGCCCGCTTTTAATGTGCGTATTGCGGTTCTGCCAATAGCTTCGCTTGCTACTTTTATGACTTTCCTCTTTTGAAAAGTTGTTTCTTGCCACACCATTTTAAAATCCTGCTCTTCAATGGTTTCGCCCTTGTGAAGGCCGTTTTTCATTTCTGCTATGTATTCAAAGCGATGTACAATAAAAGGAACTGTGTATTTTGCAATTACCTTTTTTCCGTTAAAAACCTGCACGGTTGCTACTTCCTGGCCAATTCCAGAAAATTGCGGAGAAAGGCTCACTACAATTTTTCCGCCTTGCTCAGGCGTAGCTATATTATTTGGCACTTTTGGAACTTCAAAATTCCAATCTTTGCCCTCTATCAAATTTGCCGACATTCTTGAACGAACTTCCTTTAGCAAAAGATTTTTCAAAGAATCAGATGATACCAGCCCGGAGCGAGCAAGCACATCGCAAAATTTAGCCCCGTTAAACTCTATGTCTTGGCTGCTGGCAACCGATTTGATGAAAAAATTCTTCAAGGCACTCTCAGTAACCCTAGTTTTTCGCCCAGGCTCCCCAACTTTGCCCACTTCCAAAGCCGAAATTCTCTTTACCAAAGCATCTTCGCCCTTGATTTCTGCTATTTCCCCCAAGCGAATAACGCCAGGTTCAACCGAGGCCTGCGCTTTCAAAGCAACAGTAGCCTGTGCCGAAAGGGCTGTTTTAACCCCAATAATCGTTAAAAGTATAAAAAAACGAATCATAAATGCTTAGGTTGCAAAAAATGTGCCAGTATTTTCTATATTTTACCCTATGAAAAAGATTCTATTCCAAGATACTAGCTTTCGCGATGGCTTTCAATCGGTTTTTGGCGCTCGCGTTTTGACAAAAGATTTTCTCCCTGCTTTAGAAGCGGGAGTTCATGCGGGAATTGAGCATTTTGAGGCTGGCGGTGGTGCAAGATACCAAGCACCTTACCTCTATTGCAACGAAGATGCTTTTAATATGATGGACACTTTCCGCAAAACTGTTGGGCCTAAAATTCGCCTGCAAACGCTCGCTCGCGGTATAAACGTGGTTGCTTTGGAGCCACAACCAAGGGATATGATAGATTTGCATGCCAAAATGTTCAAAAAACACGGCATGACCCGTATTCGCAATTTTGATGCCTTGAACGATGTGAATAACCTTATATATTCCGGGAAGTGCATAACCGATGCTGGCTTGGAACACGAGGTTGTGGTGACCATGATGGAACTGCCCCGCCACTGCAAGGGCGAAGGTGCACACGAACCCGCATTTTACCTTGAAACCTTGAAAAAAATATTGGATTCCGGCGTTCCCTTTGTGAGCGTATGCTTTAAAGATGCAAGCGGCACGGCAAATCCTCGCAAAGTTCACGAAACCTTTAAACAGGCGCGCAAACTCCTTGGCGACAAAGTGGAGCTTCGCATACACTCTCACGATACCTGCGGAACAGGCATTGCCCAATATGTGGCTGCTATTGAAGGCGGCGCAGATGGTGTTTGCTGTGGCAGATCACCACTTAGCGGTGGAACGGCGCAACCCGATTTGCTTTCTCTTTGGCACGCTTTAAAAGGCACAGACTACACTTTAGATATTGATGTTGAAAAAATTATGGAAGCAAACCAAGTGAGCAAGGAATGTTTCAAAGAATACGACTTTCCACCTGAGGCTTTGGCCATTGAACCCGAAGTTATTTTTAGCCCAATGCCAGGCGGTGCTTTAACCGCAAACACCTTGATGATGCGCGAAACTAAAACATTCCACCTTTACCCGCAAGTGATTAAAAACATGGCAGAGTGCGTAGCTCGCGGCGGATTTGGTTCAAGCGTTACCCCTGTTTCTCAGTTCTATTTTCAGCAGGCTTATGCAAACACAGTTCAAGGCCCTTGGAAAAAAATGACCGATGGCTATGGCAATATGGTTCTTGGCTACCTCGGCAAAACACCTAGAGAACCAGACCCGGAAATAGTTAAAATTGCAAGCGAGCAAATGAAAAAACCTGTGTTCACCGGAAATCCCTTGGATGTTTTGGAACCTGGTATTCCAAAAGCGAAAAAAGTTTTGGAAGATAACCATTTGCCCGTAACCGATGAAAATATTTTCATAATTGGCGCAATGGCAACAAAGGGTGGCAACAAAGGTTTGGATTTCTTGCAAGGAAAAGCTAGAGTGAGCGTTCCCAAAAAGAAACCCGCCGCTCCGGCTGCCGTAGCACATGCTGCTGCACCCGCTGCGCAAGCTGCATCTCCACTGGTTTTTGCACCACTTAGCGGCACCGTTAATTATGGCGTTAGCGTTGGTGGAAAAACATTTAATGTGCAGGTTAGCGGGTAAAAATTGAAAGGAATTCTTTTAGCTGGAGGTGCGGGTTCTAGGCTTTACCCTTTAAGCGCAGTTGCAAGCAAACAGCTTCAACCCGTGTACGACAAGCCCATTGTTTACTACCCTCTCTCCACGCTTATGCTCGGCGGAATAAGAGATATTTTGCTGATAAGCACACCTGTGGATTTGCCACGCTTTGAAACCCTGCTGGGCAACGGAAACCAATGGGGCTTAAACATTCAATATGCCGCTCAACCGCGTCCTGAGGGCATAGCACAGGCCTTTTTAATAGCAGAAGATTTTATTAAAGACCAAGCATGTACATTGATTTTAGGCGATAATATTTTTTACGGTTCTTTTGATTTGTATGGAATAATGGCAGATGCAAAAAATTTCACAGGTGCGCGCATATTGGGTTATGCGGTTAACGACCCTGAGCGTTATGGCGTTGTTGAATTTGATGCAAACGGCAAAGCCCTATCTTTAGAAGAAAAACCTGCAAAGCCAAAAAGCAATTACGCTGTACCTGGCTTGTATGTTTACGACAAAACCGTTTTGGAAAAAGCCAAGTCTCTAAAACCCAGCGCAAGAGGAGAGCTTGAAATAACAGACATAAACAAAATGTATTTGAAAGATGGAACCCTGTTTGTGAAAAAAATAGGACGTGGAGTGGCTTGGCTAGATACAGGCACACACGCATCTCTTTTAGAAGCGAGCAATTTTGTTTATACCTTGGAATCCAGACAAGGTCTTAAAATAGCTTGCTTGGAAGAGATAGCCGTTGACCGCGGCTTTGTTCCTTGGGAAAAAATGAAAACTTATTTAGAGAGCAATATGCCAAAATGCCCATATAGGGATTATATTTTCAAAAGATTCAACGAGAGAAATAACTGAGCAATCTGTTCGCTGCCTTGAACGGACTTTCCCTGCCTTCCAAAACAGCTTGCTCTGCCAAGGGGAGTTCTTTTTGCACATCGGGGTGATTGTAGAAGTTAAACATTAGACTATCGTGTATTGTGTTTTCCATCCAGCTTTTTTGCTGTTCTTTTCTGTTCTGAAAAAACCAATTGTTTTGTTTAACGGTGTTTTCAAATTCAGTTATCATTTGCCAAACTTCTAAGAGCCCTTCTTTGGTAACAGCAGATGTGGCTATCACTTTTGGCGACCAGCCGTTTTGCGTTGCTGGGAATAGGTGCAATGCGTTTTGATATTCGCTACGAGCGGCGAGAGCCTTTGTGATGTTTTGACCATCGCATTTTGTTATAGCCATGCCATCGCACATTTCCATTATGCCGCGTTTTATGCCTTGCAGTTCATCGCCTGCGCCAGCGAGCATCAAAAGCAAAAAGAAATCTGTCATTCCGTGTACGGCGGTTTCGCTTTGCCCAACGCCCACTGTTTCTATTAAGATTGTAGAATAACCCGCTGCCTCGCAAAGGAGTATTGATTCACGAGTTTTTTGCGCCACTCCACCCAACGATGAGCCAGAGGGAGAAGGTCGTATAAAAGCCTCATCTTTTGCAGAGAGGCAATTCATTCTGGTTTTATCGCCTAAAATGCTACCCTTTGTGCGCTGGCTTGTTGGGTCTATTGCGAGTACCGCTATTTTTTTTTTATGCTCTTCTATCAAATAAACCCCAAAGGTTTCTATGAACGAGCTTTTGCCAGCACCCGGACTTCCCGTTATGCCTATCCTCAAAGAATTTCCAGAATGAGGCAGGCATTTTTGAATTAACTCCTGTGCCTTGTTTTGGTGTTCGAGCAGGTTGCTTTCTACTAGAGTTATTCCTTTGGCAAGCACGGAGCGATCGCCTTTTAGAATACCTTTGAAAAGTTCATCTACACTAGGTTCATGACGGCGGCGCTTTGCAAGCACAGCTTCAATATCGGGGTTCACAACAGATTTCTCTGCTACCCCTTGCGAAATAGAGAGCGCACTCAATTATTTTGCCGGCTTAATGTCCAGTAATTCCATTTCAAAAATAAGCATTGAATTGCCTGGTATTGCCCTATTGCCAACTTCGCCGTATCCCAAATGGCTTGGAACCCATATTTTTACCTTTTCGCCTTTTTTCATCAAACGGAGCATTTCCACCCAGCCTGGTATGAGCTGCCCTTCGCCGAGTGCTATGGATAGAGGCTGATTGCGATCCAAGGAACTGTCGAATTTGGTGCCGTCCATAAATGAGCCGGTGTAATGGACTGTTACGGTATCGCCGTCTTTGGCAACCTTTCCTTCGCCTTCTTTCAAAACTATGTATTGCAAGCCGCTCCCAGTGGTAATAACACCAACTTCACCCTTGTTTTTTTCAAGAAAGGCATCGGCTTTTTGTTTTCTCTCTTCTCTGGCAACGGAATCTTTTGCTCTGCGGTTTTCGTTTATTTCCACCATAAGGTCTTGCAGAGCGGCTGTAACCTCGCTATCGTTCATAAGAATGGGGTTGGATGTTGTATCAAATTGGTCTTTTATGCCTTGCAAAATCAAAGCATAATCCACATCTGCTTCTGTTTGACTTATTATTTGCTTTATATATTTGCCTTGTTCTATGCCAAATGCATAGCTATGCCTGCCCTTAGGGGTTTCAAGAGCAGCTTTGGTTGAAACAGCTTTATTATTCGCATTCAAATCGCAAGATACGAAAAAAAAGCCAAGGAAAATTGCCAAACCGGCAACTGCGGAAAGAATATAAGATTTTTTCATAAGGGTAATATAGAAAGTTAATCAGCATTTACTATATTAAACATATTATGAACAAACTCTATCTTTTCCTCGCTTTTGCAGTTTTTGCGCTGGTTGCCTGCTCAGAAGATAAACCACCACAATCTCATTCCGAACTTTGCAAAAACATCGGGCAATGTCTTGTAGGTAAATGGTTTTTACAAAGTGTGATTAGACCCGACGATAACCCAGTACCTCTTTGCCAAAATTCTAAAGAAGAGTTCAGCGGAGAGTTAAGGTTAAAAGCAGATGGAACATTTTTCTTTAATGGCGGTAAGTATAACTCCTCACCGTACGGAAAATGGAGTTTAAATAAAGAAGGAGAAATGGAAATAGAATTTGAACGAGGAACTTATAATGATCAAATTCCTCAGAAAATTACTGCTACCCTTGAAATTCGCTCCTCAGGAGAACAATTGAGAGTATCCACCCCTGGCTACACAAGTTTTTCGCAATGCTACATAGGCGGCTTTACAAACCTCATTGAGGTATATTCTTGGCAAGGCCCTAACACAGACTAGTTCTCTCTTCCAATTCTATGGGCAAAGGGAATTTTGTTATTTCTTTTATCACGTACTCTTCTATAATTTTTTCAACGTTAAAGTGTTCCTTTAACCATTCCACTATTTCCAAAACCAAATATTCTGGTGCGCTGGCACCGCTTGATATTCCCACTGAATTTACGCTACTGAACATATCTTTGTTCAAATCCTTCACAGAATCTATCAAAATGCTTTTAATCCCATGCTCCTCACCCAATTCTCTTAATCGGTTTGAATTACTGGAGTTTTGAGACCCGACTATTAAAAGCATATCTATCTCTTTGCATATTGAGCGAACCGCATTTTGCCTATTGGTGGTGGCATAGCACACATTTCCTGTTTTTGAACCTTGTATATCAGGGTATTTTTTTTTCAATGCAAATATTATGTCTGCGGTTTCTTCGGTAGAAAGTGTTGTTTGCGTTAAATATGCAATATCTCCATTTATTGTTGGCAAATTCTCAACATCTTCAACAGAACTCACAAGGTGCATTTTGCCAGGTGGCAACTGCCCAAGAGTACCATCGATTTCTGCATGTCCTGGGTGGCCTATCAAAACTATGGAGCAACCAGAATTAGCGTATTTAATTGCGTTTCTATGCACAGCTCTCACAATGGGGCAAGTTGCATCTATAACTTTAAGGCGCAAGTTATTTGCTTCTTTGTAAATATCTCTGCTCACTCCGTGCGCAGAAAATATCACAACCGAGTCATAAGGCACTTCTGATAAATCTTCAACAAATACAACGCCTATTTTTCTTAGGCTCTCCACCACAAAGCGGTTGTGTACAATCTCGTGCCTAACATAAACCGGTTCTTTGAATTTCTCCACAGATTTTTCAACCATTAAAATAGCGCGTTCAACGCCTGCGCAAAAACCTCTTGGTTTTGCCAAAATACATTTCACTTGGGTTTGGGTTCCTTCAAAAAATCCGAAGCCAATTTGGCAAGGGAATAAAAATTTCCATTCCTTGAGAATTTTATCATTCTTTGATTGTTTGGCACAATGCCTCGGTCGCCTTCATATTCAAGCATAAGAACTTTTATACTGCTCAAATTCAAAAATAAATGACTGTGCAAAGAATTAAGAGTTATTATACCAGGGTATTGCCTTAGCAAGCTAAATATGGATTCCGAATGTAAAAGAACGTGATTGCTGCGCATATCCAGTTCTTCCATCACTTTTGAATACGTATCTAGCTGTGCAGTTGTTGCGGCAATGGTTATCAAACGCCAGCCGGGCTGAAACGCTTTGCACAAAGCGATGAGTTCACTCTCCGACCAAGGTTCCCCATCAATTGGCGGTTCCAAATTCAGGAGTACTGTATTTGCCGTGGAGAGTTTTGAAATTGAATTCAGTTTCTCGTTCTTTTGCGTAGCGTGAATACTATCATCTTCTGCTTTTTGAGTATCTATTGAAAACGTTTTATAGAGAAAATTACGATTTGCGTAAATATCATCATCGCTATACAAAGCATTTTTAAGAGTTATGTTTAAAAAAGGAAAATCCTGTTTTACGCCCATACGGTAAGTGGCACCTGTTGCACGTGCCAAATAAAGAAAAGGAAGGGTGGCTTTTTCTTGTAAAAAAAGGCACAAATCCCATCTTCTCTCCTGAATTCTCTTTTCCATTTCAAAGAAGTCTGAGGTGCCGTAAAGCATATTTTGGTTGTTGTAAAACAAAGAAGCTCTTTCCAAATCCATAGCCCTTAAAATGGAACGATTGTTCTCATTTGCTATAATTAAAAAGTTGTCTGGCATCCGTTTTATGGAAAGAGACTGGGCAAAAGGCAAAAGAACAAAGAATTTATCATATTCTGAGGGCAAAAATATAACAATTTTTTCACAAGTGGAAAGATCTGCCTTGAATTGGAATATTTCTGGCTCGCCACCGCTTTTTTTCTCAAACCAAAGCCTGATATACCGTTCCGAGAAGAAACGCATAAAAAACCAGCGAATATTTTTAGCAAAAACCGAAGATGGCATTGCAGAGAATATAGAAAAATTTAAAATCTATATTCCCTCATTATGACTTCACCTCTCTTCTCCTTGCTTTGCACCATGTTCATAACCGTAATGCTGGTTAGCAATATAATAGCTCTTAAAATGATAAGCATTGGCCCTCTTATTGTTCCAGCTGCTGTGATTATCTTCCCCTTCACTTATATTCTTTCCGATGTTTTCAACGAAGTATATGGTTATAGGGCTACACGCAGAACAGCTTGGTATGCCTTTGGTGCCAATCTATTGATGGTGGCTCTTTTCAAATTGGCAATTCTTATACCGGGGGCACCATTTTGGGGGGCAGAAGCTCAAAAGGCTTTTGAAAATGTTTTGGGCGGAACTTGGCGCATTTTAGTTGCGAGCCTAGCGGCTTATATGGTTGGCGACCTTGTAAACGATCTTATTTTCAGAACAATGAAGGGTATGCACGGCGAGAAAAAGTTTGGATTGCGTTCCGTGTTTTCTTCTATGATAGGCGTTGCCATAGATAGCGTTGTGTTTATCACAGTGGCTTTTTACGGAACTCCATTTTTTACTTTTGCCATAATTCCATCGCAATGGTCGGTTAAAATTCTCTATGAGATTGTTCTTTTGCCTTTCACAATTTGGGCGGTGAGAAAAATAAAGCAAATGGAGAGCAATATTGCAAATAAAAAATCCGGCGAGCTTGGAATTTTAGATAGGCTGTTTATATAATCTCTTCCCCAATCAATGCGAATGGCTCTGCATCATTGATTTTCGCATTTATTCTATCGCCAATTTTGTAATTGCCGCGCACGGCAACTGGCTTGTAATTATTTGCTCTGCCTATTAGGGAATTTCTTTTGCCTATTTCATCTATTAAAATACTTTGCTCCGTACCTACATATTTCAAATTATTTTGCAAGGCTACTTCGGTGAAAACTTTTGTGAGTTCTGCGCTTCGCCTGTATTTTTCAATGCTTGGGATTTGGTTTGGCAGTGTTGCGGCGAGCGTTCCTTTGCGAGGGACAAAGCGTGTTCTGTTGCAACCCGTTGGCTTGCTCCATTTTATTAAATCCAAACTTTTTTCAAAATCCTCTTCTGTTTCCCCCGGAAAGCCAACTATTATATCTGTAGAAATTGTAAAGTTGCTGAACTCGGTGTAAAAAAAATCCACAAGTTTTTTGTAATCGCTAACCGAGTGTTTGCGCTTCATAGCTTGCAAAATTCCATCGCTTCCGCTTTGCACAGGCAAATGCAAAAATTTAAATACCCTTTCATCCCTGTAAACCTCTACAAGTTTTTCCGCATAGCTCAAAGTGTGCCTCGGGTTTCCCATTCCCATTCTTATGCGGTAATCCCCTTTTATTTTTTTTAAAATTTGCATAACAAGCTCGGCTAAATCTGTTTCAATATCAAAGCCATAGCAGGCGGCATCTTGCGCTGTTAGCCAAATTTCTTTGCAACCGTTTTCTACCAAAGTTTTTGTTTCGTTTACAATTTGCTCTGGTGCATAGCTTCGTAGCCTTCCTTTTACAATTCTTGTGGAACAAAATGAACAAGCATCCATGCAACCTTCGGCAATGCTCACAATTCCAACAATGGGATTTTTGCGGATTTTTGGAATCCCAAGTTTTGGGGAATGTTCTTTTTGCAAATCCAAAACTATTTCGCCTGCAATTATTTTTTTTATTATTTCTGGAATTCTCTCAAGTGCGTGAGTGCTGGCTATGGAAATTTTTGGGTCAATTTTTTTGAGCGATGCAATTAGCTCAGGTGTTGTGCAGCCTGTTACCAGCATTGGAATGTCTGGGTAATTTTCTTTTGCGTTTCTAACCGCCTTTAATGCGGAACTATCGCCTTTAACTGTGCATAAATTTAAAATTATTGCACTTGTCTTTGCTGTGCTTGCAATGCCAAATTCAATATCATAATTGTTTTTTGAAAGCAATCCTGCAATCTGTTCGCTTTCACTTAAATTTGCGCTGCAACCCTGTGATATTATCAGTATCATTTCAATTCAATTCTTTACGCAACGCACAGAAAAGCCCATAATTTTGCGGTAATAGTTGCTCTCGCCAACTTCGTTTATGCTTGCGTTCATATATCTGTAATAGGCTTCCAAATGGTTGCACTCCGTGGATGTCCACCAATTTCCCGCTTCGCCAATAAGACGAAAATTCCCATTTGCAAAACGCCTGCCACCAGGCAAGGCACTAAATCCATATTCGTCCGTTCCTATTCTTCCAATTTTATTCCAACCATTTTTAGATTTCAATTTTTTACCTACTAAACTACCGCCAATATTATAAGTCATATCGTTCCATTCCGCACGGCTGGGCAAATGCCAGCCACTGGGGCAAGCCATTCTCGCTGTATTCCAATCGTATAAGCGGCCATATTTCACGCAATTATATTCATCATTATCGTAGCACCAGGAGTTTCCTGTTTTGTAATTCAAATTTTCCGCAAACCAAGTCAAAGAACCTATAACAATGGTTTTATATGTTTTGTTGTTTCGATTGTCTGTAAAAGAAATGTATTCAATGGGTTTTTCTTCTGGTTTGTCATCTGCAAGATTAAATGGATTATGTTCTTCAATAGGTTTAGAAAGATTGCTCAAAATAAAAGTGAAAATTAGTGCTACAATCAAAAAAGCAATCAAAATTCCAATAGCCCAAACCGTGTTTTCTTTTTTTGCCGGCAATGGTCTGGTTTGAACATTGCTTTTCAATATTTCTATAAATAATTCAATATCACGTTTGTATTTGTCAGAATATTCTGAAAGCAAATGTTCACACTTGTTTACATCTTTTAAAATATCAACTCCATGAGTGGAAACAAGTTTTTTTAATATTTCTGCAAATTCATATTCCATATATTCCTCATTTTATTTTTTCATATACTCCTTAGTTAAAAGTGCAATGCCAATGGCACCCATTTCTCCTGGGTGAATAGGACGGATTGGCGTTAAACCCGTGTGTTGCTCAAATGCGCGCAGCACGGCATCGTTTTTGAATGTGCCACCCTGAACCACAACTTTTTTTCCCAAAGAATTCAGATTGCGCAAACGAACCACTTTTGTGAAAACATTGTCTATAATGGAGCGGCAAATTCCAGCTATTATGTCTTCTGGTTTTTTGCCATCTCTTTGCTCCGTTATTATTGAACTGTTCATAAACACCGTGCAACGGCTGCCGAGTTTTGAAGGATTTTTAGAGTGAAATGCCATTTCTGCTATTTGTTCCATTTTAATTCCAAGGCTGCGGGCATAAGTCTCAATAAAAGAACCGCAGCCGCTTGAACAAGCCTCGTTCAAAATTATGCCTGTGACCACGCCTCCAGCCACAGAAATTGCCTTCATATCTTGGCCACCTATATCCAATATAAAACTCACATCATCGCACACTTTTTTTGCCGCCTTTGCGTGTGCCACAGTTTCAACTGTGTGATAATCAGCGTGAAGCGCACGATAGAACAGCAACTCGCCATACCCTGTTGTTCCAACACCCAAAATTTCAAGTGTTGCTCCAGCCTCCTTATAACGCTCGTTCAATTGAATAAGCGCGCTTTTAAGCACAACAAGAGGATCTCCCTGATTGCCGGAATAAAAACTGTCAATAACTTCTTCGTTTTCACTGAGCAGTACGAATTTTGTTGTTGTGCTACCAGCATCTATGCCCAAATATGCCCGCACAGTTTCGCCTTTTTTTGGCGTGGGGTAATTTCCGTCAAATAGCGGATGCTTGCGCATAAACTCGCTTTTCTCTTTTTCGTTTTTGAAAAATGGCTGAGTGGCTTCGTTATCGCTTTTGCTTTTTTTGCTTGCGGAAAAATGTTCAAGGGCATACAAACTTTTTTCTTTGCTGTAGTTGCACTTTTTGCCTTTATATATTGCACCAGCAGAAAGAGCTGCACCCCAGGCAACCAAAATTTCTGAATGTTCTGGCACCAAAACCTGCGAACTCAAAATCCCAAGACGTTGCTGAAACACTCCCACAAGCGAGGGGTTGAAAGTCAAAGGACCGCCTTCAAAAAGCACGGGCGGTTTTATTTCCATTCCCTGTGCAAGCCCGCCTATTGTCTGTTTTGCAATGGCGTGAAAACTGGAAAGCGCAATATCTTCTTTGGCAACTCCCTGATTCAAAAGAGGCTGAATATCTGTTTTTGCAAAAACTCCGCACCTGCCAGAAATTTCGTACACCTTTTCGCCTCTGGAGGCATAGTTCTCAAACTCCTCGGTTTTTATTTTCAAAAGTTCTGCAATCTGGTCTATGAAAGCTCCTGTTCCGCCAGCACACACTCCGTTCATTCGCATATCGCTTGCAAGCAGTTTGCCAGTTGTTTTATCTTTTTCAAAAAATATAACCTTTGCATCTTGGCCGCCAAGTTCTATTGCAACTCTGGTTTCGGGGTACATTTCGCGCACTGCCAAAGCATTTGCAACAACTTCTTGAACAAAGAAAGAGTTAGTTTTTTCTGCAAAGGGCTGCCCGCCAGAACCGCAAAAAGAAACCACAAAATTGTTCTCAAATAAATTATGAGCCTCTATCAAAAGTTCGCGAACCGTTTTTGCCTGCATTGCGTTGTGCCTCTGGTAGCGGCTGTGCAAAAGCTTCCCAGTTGCTGGTTCCACAATAGCAACCTTAACAGTAGTTGAACCTACATCAACGCCAACCCACAAATCATTATTAGACATCTTTTCTCCAAGTAGTTTTTTTCTCTAAAAATATATCGTAAAAAACCGCTAACAAAATGGCAACAAATACCGCTGCCACCCCTCCAGCCAAAACAATGAGTTTTCTCTTTGGCTTGGATTTTTCAATTGGTTTCATTGGCAAATCTATAACATCCAAAACTGGTATATCGCGAGCCTCGTCAATTTTTGCAATTTCATATTGCTTTTGCAACTGTATCATAATCTCCTGATTCATAAGAACATCTCTTTGCAGCCGAGCATCTTCCAATTCATCTGCTGGGTCCATACGTAGCCTGTTTCGCTGCCTGAATCTGCGAAGGTTCTCCTCTGCTTCTTTGAGGTTGTCTTTTACCTCTAAAAGTCTTTCTTCCGTGAATTTTCGATTTTCCGATGCTTTAAAGTGCATTTTATTTTTTAAAATGTAGGTTAACTGATTATATATAAAATTATTCACATCAAAAGAAACCTGAGGGTCTTCAAATTCTGTGGAAAGCGTTATTACCCCGCTTTTTTTGTCTTGTGAAAAAACTATGTATTTGCCTTTTTTAAGATCTGAGAGCATACTGTATTCAAGTTTCATTTGCCAATTTTCTTTTGTAGTGTCTGGCTTTATTTTCCACAGAGTTTGCAAATCAACGCTCCATTTCTCTGCCAAAATTGATTTAAGCATATTGTTGGATAAAATTATATCTTGCAAATATGCAGAGGGGTCGTCTCCTTTGTAAGAGGAAACTCCAGCGAGCATTGCAAGCGCGTTAAGACTACTGCCTTGCGAGCCTCCAGAGGTTTGATAAATGATTTTTGATTCTGTATAATAAAAGGGCGTGGACAAAAACGCATACGCAAAAGCCATTCCCGCAATAAGCACAAAAGCCAAAATTGCCAAAACCTTGTGCCTCAAAGTTCGTTTTATTATTGAAAGCATCGATTCCAGCAGGTCAATTTCTTCTTCGCTTTGAGTTTGCATAGGAGAGAATATAGTAAAACAAAAAATATTTTCTATATTGTCCCTTATGCAATTGCCAAAATATAAAAAGAAAAAGAGGGTAAAACTCAAAAAGTGCCAGGAACCTGGTTGCGGGCGTGAGTTTTGGGGGCATCCAATAGCCAAATATTGCGAGCTTCACAGAGACATAAAAGCTAGGCAAAAACCTAAAAAAATACCAGACAGCCTTGAAATGCGCAATATGGTTTTTAAGCACGGCTACAGCGAAACCGTTGACGTTCATTTTAAATGCTGCCTACCTGGCTGCGATAATGTTTTCACGGTTAAAATGTTTCCAAAACAGTTCATCTATCCGCGCTTTTGCCTTGAACACAGAAACGATTTCAAGCGAAACAACTATATAAGAATGCAAAAAAAGAAAAGTGCCGCTTGAGTCAAAGAATATGAAAAACAATCTTGTGAGGGTAATAATGATAACCGCTCTGTATTTTGCAGCAGCGGCAGCTCAGGTCTATCCCACTTACAACCTCGACCGACCATACACGCTTCGTATGCTAGATTACTCCCCTCTGCTAAATCGCTACCATGCCATCACCGCAGGGGAGGCTCCTCAAACTTTTTTTTATCCGCAAATAGATTCCTCGTTTAGGCAAAGCGGTAAACCTTTTGCTTTGCATCTGAGGCCTCTTTTTGCTTGGGATGTTCGCGGCGGCAAAACTTTTGCAGATACCATAAACAGCTTTGAAGGCGGGGCGTTTTTAAGCGGCTATATTGACTCCGCAGAATTTTGGCTTGATGCGAGAATTTTCAGCGAAATGCACTCAAATGATAATCCATCGGAATGGAAATCTTGGGACAGGGAATTTTTGGAAAAGCAGGGAAACAAAGATATAGATGGCGAAACTAAATACTCCAGCTATGCTAGGTATAGGGGGCATTTTACATTGCGCCTAGGCTGGGCAGCACTTGATTTTGCGCGTGATGCGAGGCACTGGGGGCCTGGTTATTACAACAACCTAACACTGAACCAAGCCTCTGTGCCATATAACCAAGTTTCGCTCTGGGCAAAAATAGGCCCTCTCTCCGTTATGAGCCTGTATGGCGACCTAGACCCCGGGGGTAGCAGCATGAATAAAAAATTTAGCCGCAATTTATATGGGCATCGCTATGAATTTGAAGCTGGCGACCTAACGCTTGGCATAAGCGAAATAACCGTTGTTTACGATATAAACCCATATTGGCTTTTTGTTCCCATAGTGCCGCTATTCGCCGAAAAAGGCAATTACAGCGAAGACCACAACAACGGCGCAATAGCCTTTGATTTCAGCTACAGATTCCCACTTGGGCTTCGCATTTATTCGGAATTTTTCCTTGACGATATGGAAAGCCCGTCTAGCCTTGTTAGAAACGATAATATAGAGGCAAAATGGGCTTGGATGGCAGGCTTGGAATATGCCACGGATTTTTTAGGGTGGAAATTCGGGAGCCTTGCTGAATATACGAGGATTGAGCCTTATGTATATACCCATTTCAAGCCTTATACCGCCCAAATTGCGCACTTGAACTACCCCATAGGTAGCCAAGCCGGACCAAACAGCCAGAATATTGACTGGCTCATTTATGCAAAACACGCAAAGCATTTTCAAACGCAGTTAAAGCAAGAACTCTCGTGGAAAGGCAGGGATGGTGGCAGTATTGACTCTTTAACACCCGAAAATGACCATTTTTCAACCCCAAAGAAGTTCTTAGACGGTGCAAAAATGAATTATTCATTAACTCCGGCACTATCTTATATGAGTAACCTATATGCTATTAGCGCAGAATACACGTTTTTTGACAAAAATGCCTTTTGCTTAAGAGCGATGGTATTGTGGTAATTATTTACTATATTAACCTTACTTGAGGAAATAATAATGAGTGAACTTTCTAAGATATTGATAGTAGATGACTCCAGAGTGTTCAGGAGCATACTAGAGAAAATGATTGCAGCAATCCCTGGAGTTGAGGTTGCTGGTGCTGTGGATAGTGGCATGGCCGCTATTGAGTTTTTGAAAACGCGTCACGTGGATTTAATGACTCTGGATGTTGAAATGCCAGGAATGGACGGGCTTGCAACGCTCAAAAAAGTGATTGCCTCCAAAGACGAGCTTAAATCCACACCCGAGGTGTTGATGGTTAGCTCCCTAACCCGCACGGGTTCCGACATAACGCTTAAGGCTCTTGAGTGTGGTGCATTTGATTTTATAGCCAAGCCTGCACCTGAGGTTCCCAATTCGCAAGAAAGCCTCAAGAGGATGCTCAATACAACCATATCTGCTTGGGTTTCTCGCAGAAATAGAGGAGTGACTACTCCGGTTCACGCTACTACCGTAGCTGGCTTTAAACCCACAGCTGCAGGTGCGCCAGCCTTTACCTACACTTTGGCAAAACCTTCTGTACACACAAAGCCCATACAGGCAATAGTCATAGGAGTCTCCACAGGAGGCCCAAAATCTTTGGCAGATATGCTCCCAAAACTTTCTTCAATGACAGACCTACCTATTTTGCTTGTGCAGCACATGCCGCCCAATTTCACAAAATCTTTGGCAGATAGCCTTAACGCAAAGTGCGAACATAAAGTGATGGAAGGCTTGCCGGGTACCGTAGTTGAAAACAAAACAGTTTATATTGCTCCAGGTGGCTGCCACATGGTTGTAAATTCCAAGGGAACACGTTATGTTTTGGATAACAACAATAACCCTCCAGAAAACGGTTGCCGCCCAAGCGTGGATGTTCTGTTCCGCTCCGCAGCTCAAGCTTACCCAGCAGATACCCTTGTTGGAGTTATATTAACGGGAATGGGTAATGATGGTACACCTTCTTTAACGCATTTGAAAAACAAAAATGCTTATTTAATTGCTCAAGATGAAGAATCTTCTGTTGTGTTCGGTATGCCTCGCACAGCGGCAGCCACAGGCTTAATAGATAAGGTAGTGTCTTTAATGCGTGTCCCCGATGCCGTAATTGAACGTGTCAATTTAGGTAGAAAATAAAAGGAGAGTTTTTATGAGCGCATTAATGAGTCATGATGATTATAACGTAATTATCAAATATGTGTTTGATATTTGTGGAATTGTTTTAGGCGATGATAAACAATATTTAATTGAGCAGCGTCTATCTCCTATTTTGGATGAATTTGGCTGTGAAACCTTTTCGCAACTAGCTCACAAGTTAAGCTCCGGAGCCACAACTTTCTTAACTCGCGAAAAAATGCTGAATGCCATGACTACCAACGAAACTTCGTGGTTTAGGGACGAGCATCCTTATGTGACATTCAGAGAAAAAATTATGCCTGCTATGATGGATACCGTTGTGCAGCGCAAAGAGCGTTCTTGGCAAAGAAGAGGACCAAAAGTTAGAATGTGGAGCGTGGCAGCAAGCACAGGTCAAGAGCCTTACTCTATGGCTATGATTATTGCAGATGTAATTAGTGCTAAGGGCATGGGCTTAACCACTATGGAAGATTTTGGAATTTTAGGTACAGATATTTCTTCAAAAGTTTTAGCAAAAGCTATGGAAGGTAAATATGGTCCTTTAGAAGTGGCTCGCGGATTATCGCCTGATATGCGCAAAAAATATTTTGTGCAAGATGGCGACAATTACATAATAAACAATAACATCCGCAGCATTATCGAATTCAAGGCATTCAATATTCAAGACTCATTCACGCAAATAGGTTCTTTTGATGTTATATTTTGCCGCAACATTTTAATTTACTTTACAGATGATGCAAAACGCAAAATCCTTGCGCAACTATATCAAACGCTTGCTCCCAACGGCTATTTGCTTTTAGGTTCAGCAGAGAATATGTATAACCTCAACGATGAATTTACAACCGAAAGGTATGGGGCTACTACTATTTACAGAAAAGCAGCAGGTGCAAACGCAAATACAGCTACAGCTTCTCCTTTTGGTGCGACTTTTGATTTGTCACCCAGCAAATATACAATCTAAAGAAGTTTGAAAAGGACAATTAGCTCAGTTGGTTTAGAGCGCTGCCTTCACACGGCAGAGGTCACAAGTTCAAATCTTGTATTGTCCATTGATTCTACCATATATTCTTTGCAAGGTATTTTGGAACCTTGGTTCACTGTGCAATATTTGAACTCTGAAAATATTTCAAAAGAAACGCTGAAAAATTCCGATGCCTTGATTATTCGCTCAACCAGAAAATACGGAGCAGAAACACTGCTTGGCACAAAGGTAAAATTCATAGGAACGGTTACTTCTGGTTATGAGCATATAGATACTGAATTTTGTGAGAAGAACGGAATTTTTCTCGCAACCGCACATGGTAGCAATGCAGAGTCTGTTGCAGATTATATATCTGCTGCTTTGATTGAAATTTCAAAAAAAATTGGCAAACCTTTGAATGAGCTTGCACTTGGAATAATTGGAGTTGGCGCAGTTGGCTCCCAAGTAAAAAGAAATGCGGAGAGTCTTGGGATGAAGCTTTTGTTATGCGATCCGCCAAAAAGTTTAAACGATGATATTTTTGCCGCAGATATAATAACGCTCCACACTCCTCTTGAAACAGGAGGAAAATACCCAACCAAGCACCTTGCGAACAAGGAATTTTTTAGCAAAATGAAACAAGGCGCATGGTTCATAAATGCTGCCCGTGGTGCAGTGTGCAACAGCGAGTCTCTGCGTGAGGCTTTGCAGTCAAAGCATTTGAACGGCGCGGTTATAGACACTTGGGAAAACGAACCTAACATAGATACATCGCTTTTACCCTTAATTGAAATAGCAACCCCGCACATAGCAGGTCACAGCGCAGAAGCAAAAATAAATGCGAACAAAATGATAGCAAACTCATTGTGCAAATTTTTTGGAATTGAACAAGAAGCCCACTTCAACGACTGCCCCCGTAAAACAGGAGTTTATTCCATTCGCACAGACGATTTGGCTTTTAGAAAAAATCCGAACAACTTCACGGAGATGAGAAACAAATATGAGAGATTTATGAACGTTCATTGAGCGAAGCCGAAATGAACGTTTACTAAATTTAATACATGATAATAGCTCCCAGTGTTTTAAATGCCAATTTCCTGAATTTGGAAGCAGATATAAAAGCAACCGAAAAAGGTGGCGCGAACTGGATTCATTTAGATATAATGGATGGAAGTTTTGTTCCCAATATTTCCTTTGGCCCAGGCATTGCCCAGCAAATACGGAGATGCACAAAACTGCCGCTTGATTGCCATTTAATGATAAACAACCCAGAGCTACATATAGAGGCATTCGCACGTGCCGGTGTTCAATACATAACCGTTCATGCAGAAGCAACAAAACATTTGGATAGATTGTTAAACAAAATAAAAGAACTCGGATGCAAAGCCGGCATAGCAATAAATCCTGCCACGCCACTTGCTGCCATAACCGAAGTTTTAGACCTAGCGGATATGGTTCTAATTATGAGTGTAAACCCAGGTTTTGGCGGGCAATCTTTAATTCCATATTGTTTGGAAAAAATTCGCAATTTACGCGCTATTAAACCAAATTTGCAAATAGAGATAGACGGCGGAGTGAATTTGGAAACCTTGCCTCTTGCAAAAAAAGCAGGTGTTGATATATTCGTAATAGGCTCCGCCATATTCAGCGCAAAAAACATCGAAGAGGAAACCAGAAAATTTTGTGCATCATAACCGCCGTAGGGGCAGCCCTATGTGGCTGCCAATTAAAAAAATTTTCTATATTATAGTCAGGTATGTTAGTAGAATTATTAAAAAGCAAAATCCATAGAGCTACAGTAACCGATGCTTGTTTGGATTATGAGGGGTCAATAACAATAGATAAGGAGCTTGTGCGAGAGGCTGGGCTTTTTGAGCACGAAAAGGTACATGTATTGAATTTAAACAATGGAGAACGTTTTGAGACTTATGTAATAGAAGGTAAAAGAAAATCCGGCACTATATGCTTAAATGGAGCGGCGGCACGGCTTGTGCAAAAAGACGATTTGGTGATAATAGCTGCTTATGTGTCTTTAACACCAGAAGAAGCAAAGAGCTGGCAACCTAAGGTTGTAAAAGTTAACAAAAAAAATAGAATTATGGATAGTAAAAAATAATAGTTTGATGGCTTATAACTAGTAGGGGGAAAAATGAATAATGCGAATTACGAAGATGGTTATTATTCTGAAATAAAGGAAAAATGTGCGCGTATATCGCTGGATATTACGGAAGCTTCTCGCTTGTTTGGCGAAAAGCGCACAAGAGAATATCAAAAGCTCTTGAATGAGATTTTGGTATTAAAAGAGCAAGATCCAGATGATGAGGTTTTTGAACTTCATTCACTACTCGGGCTTATGCTTTTGAGAACCGAGCAGCAAAAAGCCGCTATTGACGAATTTTTGCTTTCGCTGAAAATTGCTCAGGGCAACTCTAGCAACGATGTTGCCGGCGTTTGGTACAATATGGGCATTGCCAATATGGAACTGAATCTGTTTGACGAAGCTTATGAGTGTTTTCAATCTTCGCTTGCACTTAGACCGCACAACATAAAATGCTTCACCTCTATGGCTGTGGTTAAGCAAATGCAACGCGACTTTAAAAAATCTTATGAAATTCTTTGCGATGTGTTAAAATATGAAAACCCGCAAAACTCAGATATTGAAAAAGTTTTCATATCGCTTGGCTACACTCTTTTCCATTCAAAAAATTTAACCGAAGCAATGGAATGTGCAGATAAAATTTTGCAGCAGGTGAATCACAAAAGCGAAAAAGCATTAAAATTAAAAGGAACTATTTACCACGCTCAGGGAAATTATAAAGAGGCTTGGGATAGTTGTGACTTGCTTTTTTCATTTTCGCCAAATTCCTCTGAGGCTCATTTGCTTGCGGGCGGGCTTGCCTTTTCGGAAAAAAATTATCGCAAAGCTTTTTCACATTATAACAAAGCCAGAAAAATAGGGCGGATGTACAGTTTCACGCTTTATAATTCAATAGCAACCATTCTTTCAAAATTGCAAAGATTTCCTTTGGCATTAAAAGTATATCAATACATTTTATCTATAGACCAAAATCCTGCTCACAGAAACTCTGCAATAAAATCGATAAACTTTTTTGAAAGTATGGCATCGCGCAAACTTTTTGAAAGTAAAGAAAACGCAGGGCAAAAAGATGACTCCAGATACAAGCTGCCTGCTTATGAGGCTTTTGAACAGGCTTCAAAAGTTTTGGATGCAGGTAATTTGGAACAGGCTTTTGATATGCTCCAAAAAGCAAAAGAAGCCGAGGGTGCAGACAAAATTTGGGAAATAGAAAATGCCATTGGGCGCATATACCATAAAATGCGCAATTATCCTGCAGCCATTCCTTGTTTTGAATATGCTATGGAAAAATCAAATAATTCCATAGGTGTTTTGCACAATCTCGCATCTTCACTTGCAAGAAATAACGAATACGAAAGAGCGCTTAGCATAACAGATAAATTGCTAGAAATACAACCAGATTCTCAGCCAGCAAAAAAAATGCGCGCTGTTATTTTAGGCAAGCTCGGCAAGTTCAACGACTCTGCCCAGTGCTTAACAGAGCTGCTTGAAAAAGAACCTAAAGATTCTTACTCTCTTATATCTATGGGAAGAGTTTGGCAAGAGAAAGGAGATTTTGTGAAAGCGCACGAATGTTTTGTGCAGTTGCTTGCAAAAGAACCAGAGAACGAGCGTGCAATAATATCCATAGCCACAAACTACAGCAAGGCAGGAAATTTAAAGCAAGCAGTTAATTTCACAAAATCTTATTTGAGCAAAAATCCGCTTTCGTTTTCTTTGAACTTAACTATGGCAAATATTTTGCGCTTTCATAAAAAATTCAGCAATGCAGAAAGTTATTACAAAAAATGCACCAAGAATTATAACAGGGAAGTTTACGAGGGTCTCGCAGATTGTATATGCCAGATGAGGAGGCTCGACGAATCTTTGATTTATTACCAAAAAATAACAGAAATGGAAAAAGACAATTCTTATGCCATCTCTGCTAAAAAATCCATAGCCTTCATATACAGGCTCAAACAAGATTACGCAAAAGCTCTTGATGTTTACAATGAAATAAATTGGGAAGCAGATTATTTTTTCTCCACTTGGCGGAACGTGGCTCTTTGCTATGCCTCTCTTGCAGACAAACAAAAATCTTTGGCGGGAGCCGCTAGGCGAGGCATTAGCTATTTTGCAAAAGCTTTGAAACTTTACGAAACAATAAAAGAAAAAGAAAAGGACAATCCTAAGCATTGTGCTAGAATAGACTCCCTTATGGCAGAGCTATATGCGCGCAAAGGCGAATATTCCAAGGCTTGTAAAATATACGAGGTTGCAATGCAAGGTCCTTATTATTTCATAACTTGGAAAACTTATGTGAATTGCCTTATTTTGCAAAACTTTCTCAAAGAGGCTTTGGATACTTGCAATAGTGTTTTGGAAAGATTTTCAAACGATAGCAACGCTCGTAAAATTCCAGAAGAATTATCTTTGTACAAAAACAATTTGGAGCAAGCCTTGGGTGGAGACTCTCTCGCGGCAGAAAAAATTCTGCAAATAGCTACAGATAAAATAAAGAATAATTCAGATTGGCAACTTTCGGAAAATTAAAAGATGAACACAAAAAAAGCCATTTTACTTTCGCTCGCATCTTGGGTGCTACTCGCGCTTTGCTTTCCGCCCTTTCCGCTTGGCCCTGTAGCTCTAGTATCTTTAGCTCCTTGGTTTTATGTTTTAAAAACAGCGAGTAAAAAGGTAGCCTTGACCTCAAGCTACCTCGGTGCTTTTGTGTTCAATGCAATTAGCATATATTGGCTTTATCACGTTGGGGATGTTGCACCACCAGCTCTAATTTTTTCTGGACTTTTTTTGAGCATTGCATTTTTAAGTTTGTTTACGCTTTTGTGCGCTTATGTTTTTATTAAACTCCCCCACATTTATATCTTCCCGTTTTTTTGGGCAGGCATTGAAGTTTTGCGCGCAAAAGGCGATATGAGTTTTCCGTGGCTCTCGCTTGGGCTTGTGTTTGGGAATAGTTTGGAGCTTATACAATCTTATACGTTCTTTGGAGTGTTCGGTTGCTCTGCTATAATCATCGCTTCAAATATGTGCCTCTCCACTGCTATTTTGAAAAAGGAAAAAAAGCTAGGGCTTGCACCGCTAGGTCTAGCCATAATCTTTTATATTGCAGGTTATGGAATTTTGAAATACGAAAAAGACACTGATTCCGATACTCTGAAAGTTGCTGTTGTGCAACCTAGTATTCACCAAACAAAAAAATGGAGCAAAGATTACTTTGATTCTGTTATGACCCAAACTTGGAATTTGTTTGAAACTTTGGAACCAGATAGTGTTAGTCTTATTTTATTTGCCGAAACAGCAATTCCAGACTATATAACTATGCGATATAGAGAAACCGAATTTTTGGAGAACTATGCTCAGGAAAATAACTCCGCCATTGTCATTGGGGCATTGAGTAGAGTTTGGAATCCAGAGGCAAAGATTCAAAGGAAGAAATACGATCTGTATAATTCGGCTTTTTTGTTTGGCTTTGGCTATCCAATGCCAGAATACAGAAAAATGCACCTTGTGCCTTTCAGTGAAAAAGTCCCCTTTGATAATATTTTCCCAGTAGTCAACTACGTTGACTTAGGCGGCGGCGTTTTTTCGGCAGGAGACAGTCTTTTAATATGGCAACCGGGGAATTTTAGCCCGCTTATATGTTACGAAGCCATTTATGGCGATATTTTGAGGGATGCAAAGCGGAAAGGAGCAAAATTCATAGCCAACATCACAAATGACGGTTGGTTTTACAAGAGCATTGCACCATACCAGCACTTTAATTTGGTACGTTCCCACGCTGTGGAGAACGGAATAGGGGTAGTTAGAGCGGCAAATACGGGAATTAGTGCTTTTATATTGCCAAACGGGAAAATTTTGGAGAAAACTGAGCTGTTTGAACAGAGGATAATAGTCCAAGACATTCCTTTGGAAACTCGTTTTACGCTTTATTCTGAAATTGGTGATTATATTGAACTTGTTTTATTCATTTTTTCGCTACTTATGCTTCCTGTTGCTCTAATAAAAAAGATTCCAAAATAAAAAGAGCCTCCAACCTAAAAGATTGGAGGCCCATGTTCATGTTACGTTATTTTTTTGGAGCTGCTTTTTTATGAGCGGCTTTTTTAGGAGCAGCTTTTTTAGGGGCAGCTTTCTTGTGGGCAGCTTTTTTAGGAGCTGCTTTTTTTGCAGCGGCTTTTTTAGGAGCTGCTGGTTTCTTAATAACGGTTTTTGTAGCCATGAGGAATACTCCTTTTGTTTGTGAATGTCAAGAATAAATATAGAATTTTTTTTTCCACTTGGCAAGATTAAAATAACTTTTTTTATTTTTTTTTTGCAAACGAAAAATTATTTTTTGCAAACCCAATTCTTGTAATCGCAAAAACCATTCACTCCTGCTTCCCAAAAATTTGCAAAACTTTTGGCAAAAGGAGGGAGCTTAAATGGATGCATAAGCAGAATATCGTGCATAACAAGTACCTGTCCATCGGTTTGCCGCCCCGCGCCAATGCCGATTGTAGGCGCATTTATAGCCCGCGATACTTTTTCTCCAAGTGATTCTGGAATATGCTCCAAAACAACTGCGCAAGGGTTCAAGCTGTCTAAAATTTTTGCTTGCTCAATAATTTTTTCCGCTTCTTCCTCATTTTTGCCAACCTGCTTAAAACTTTTTGCAGTTTGAGGGAGCAAACCGAGATGACCAACTATCTCTATTTTTTTTTCTCTGAGTGCCTCAAGAGATTTTAATGGGAGTCCTTCTATTTTAACTGCATCTGCCCCTGCTTCTAATAATCTTGTTGCATTTTGCAACGTGAGTTTTGGTTCTGTGTCTGAACCATAAGGCATATCGCTCACTATGTAACTATTTGGCGCACCACGTTTTACGGCGCTGGTGAATATGCACATCGCTTCCATTGATATGCCAGCAGTTCTATCCATTCCAAGCATTACATTAGCGGCAGAGTCCCCAACCAAAAGCATATCTATCTTTGCCGCCTCCGCCATTCTGGCAAAAGCTGCATCGTAAACGGTTACCATAGATATGGCTTCTCCGTTTTTTTTCATGGAATAAAAATCATTTTTGCCAAGCATCATTCAACCTATATTCTCAACTCTAATAATTTCAACCACTTGCTAATTTTCTCGTTTCAACCAACCATTCATAAGACCTCAAATTTTCCAGTGCACCCGCATGAACTTTCAAATGTCCCAAGAAAAAATTTTCTATGCGCAAGCACGAATTTTGCTTTGAATTGCTTTTTCCATTAGCAAAATTCCCAATCTCCTGCAAAAAAACGGGGTCATAGCTTGGTTTTCTCTCTCCAAGGCAGCTCTCACACACCGCTCCGCCCACAGAAGACCACAAATCTGCCGGAGCTTGCAGAATTTTTTGCCCGCATAGCCCGCAATTTAAAAGCATTGGCGCATAACCTAAAATATCACACAATTTGTGCAACCAAAGAGAGAGCGAATTTTCATTTGCCTCATTTAACTCTAAATATTCCAGATTGTTAAGCAACCATTTGAACTCTTCTGCCGCATAAGATGAATTGCTACCCAGCTTTAACAATATTTCTGCCATTAGCTGGGCAGCGGCCAAACTTTGCAAATTTGTGCGCATTTTTTGAAAATAATTTTGCAAAAATGCCTCTTTTGGAATTATCAAAGATGTATTTCCCTTTGAGCGGTTATAGCGAATTTCTATTTCGCTGTGTACAAGAGGGTCTATACTGGCTTTAAATCTGGAATTTTTGGATTTTGCCCCCTTTACCAAAAGCGAAAAAATACCAATATCTGGACTAAGTGCCTTGACTATCCAAGAACTATCGCCATAAGCATAGCGGTGAAGGACTATTATTTGTGTACGCATATTATCCGGGCGGCCAATATAACATTCTTTTTCCGAGTACGTGCAAATGTAAGTGACCAACGGTTTGCCCGCCATCTGTTTTGCAATTTAAAACAAATCTCGCACCTTTTTCTTCGCAACCCTGAGTTTTTGCAATTTTTTGGGCATTAAAAAGCATATTCCCAAGCAATTCTTTATCGCTTTCTTCAATTTCCATTATATTGTCTATATGTTTTTTGGGTATAACGAGAAAATGAACAGGGGCTTGCGGCGAAATATCCCTAAAAGCCACAATAGAATCATCTTCGTAAAGAATATCCGAAGGGACTTCGTGGTTTGCAATTCTACAAAACAGGCAACTATCCATTTGAGTTAATATAGTAATTATTGATTAATTCATATTCAAACGCTCTGGGACTAGGGACAAGAGTATAATCATGTCCCATATCCCTAGAAGTTAATCAGCGTTTACTATAGAAATTAGTATGGTCTCCGCTTCCTTCAAAGCCGCGTCTATTTTCTCTGGATTTTTTGTTCCGGCTTGGGCTAAATTTGGCCTGCCACCACCTTTGCCGCCAGCAAGCTCGGCTAATTTTTTAACTATATCGCCCGCGCTGATTTTTTTCTTTGTGAGTTCCGCATGAACTATCACCGCTATTGTGCCAGAACCGCTCTGAATATTTGCTATAACCGCAATGCCAGCGTTTGGCATTGTTTTTTGCGCACCTTCCAAAAGCGCAGAAAATTCGCTAGGCTCCACGTTCACTTTTGAAACCCAAAGGGGAATATTTTTCACTTGAATGGGGTTTTTAAACAAATCCGCGCTTTTGCCTTCCGCAATTTTTGCCTGTAAATCTGCTGCAAGTTTTTCGCTCGCTTTTAATTGCTCGGTTAGCAAAGACACTCGCTCTAAAATATTCTCCGTTTTTGCCTTGAACTGCTCTCTCAATGAAGATACCACTCTCGCCTCTTCCCTAAAGCTGTTCAATGCACCGAATGACGCTGTTGCCTCAATTCTCCTAACCCCCGCGCTCACGCTGCTTTCGCTCAAAATACGGAATACCCCTATTTCTCCCGTGTTTTTTGCGTGCAAGCCGCCGCAGAACTCCTTGGAAAAACTTTCCATTGAAACAACCCTAACCTCCGCCCCATATTTTTCGCCAAAAAGTGCCATAGCCCCGCTCTCTTTTGCTTTTTCCACAGGCATAACCTCGGTGCTTATGGGCAGGCACATTTGAATTTTCTCGTTCACCAAATTTTCTATTGTCTTTATTTGCTCTGGAGTTAATGCGGCAAGGGCGGTGAAATCAAAACGCAAACTTTCTGGAGCAACCCTTGAGCCTTGCTGGGTAACGTGCTCCCCCACAACCTTTCGCAGAGCTGCCTGCAATAAATGCGTAGCCGAATGGTTTTTGCGAGTTGCTGCCCTTTCTTCCAAATCCACGCTTGCGGTATATTCCAGCCCATTAACTGCACCGCTCAAAAGCTTTGCACGGTGAATCCAAATATCATTCACTTTTATGGTATCAAAAACTTTAAGCGTTGCACCAGAATTTTCCAGAGTTCCCCTTTCGCCTATTTCGCCGCCCATCTCTGCATAAAAAGGTGTGCGGTCTAAAACAATTGAATAAGAGCCTTTATCCTCTTTATAGCGCAAAATTTTCACCTGTGCTGTGCTTGCCTCATATCCCAAAAATTCTGTTGAACCCTCTCCAAAAATTATCCAACCTTCGGAACCTATGGCAGAAAGCCCCTGTTTTTGCGCAGCTCTTGCGCGTTCCTTTTGCTTTTCCATTTCCGCTTCAAAACCCGCCTCGTCTATTTGTAAATTTTTTTCCTCTGCCAAAATGCGAGTTAAGTCTGGAGGGAATCCGTAGGTATCGTAAAGGATGAATACTTGGGTGCCAGGGATTAGTTTAGAGTTTAGTTCGTGGGTTATTTTTTCAAATCTCTCCAAGCCTGCATCCAGCGTTCTTATGAATCTTTCCTCTTCGGAGCGGATTACCTCTGCAACAAAATCTGCACGCTCACGAATTTCGGGGAAGGCCTCTCCCATTGTTTGAACAAGTGTTGGCACAAGACGGTTTATAAAAGGTTCTTTTTGGTTTAAAAGTCGAGCATAGCGGCTCGCTCTGCGTAAAATTCTGCGCAGCACATATCCGCGGCCATCATTGCTTGGGAGTGCGCCGTCTGCTATTGCGAAACTCAGTGCGCGAAGGTGGTCTGCGACAACCCTGTGAGACATTCCGCTTTGGTCTGCATTGTATGGCACACCGGATAGTTCGGCAATTTTGTTTATGATTGGAGAAAATACATCTGTTTCGTAGTTGGAATCCTTGCCTTGCAAAATTGCGCAAACTCGCTCAAAGCCCATTCCCGTATCAACATTTTTGTTTTTCAAGGGTAGCAGCTCGCCGCTCTTTATGCGTTCAAACTGCATAAACACATTGTTCCAAATTTCTATATAGCGGGCATTTGCACCGTTCACGCCTTGCACAGGGTCTGCAAAAGTTGCTTCTTGGGTTGCAAGGTCTCCTTTGTCGTAGTGTATTTCGGAACAAGGCCCGCAAGGACCTGTATCTCCCATTTCCCAAAAATTTGATTTTTCCCCAAACCGCATTATGCGAGTATCGGGGAGTCCGCTCACTTGCTTCCAAATTTGCCAAGCCTCGTCATCGTCTTGATAAACGGTTACAAACAATCTCTCTTTTGGAAGTTTCCAAACCTCAGTCAAAAGTTCCCAAGCCCATTCAATTGCTTCTTTTTTATAATAGTCCCCAAAGCTCCAGTTTCCGAGCATTTCAAAAAACGTGTGGTGGTAGGTATCGCGCCCCACTTCGTCTAAATCGTTGTGCTTGCCCGAAACGCGAATACATTTTTGCGAATTTGCCACCCTTTTATAGTTGTTTGGATTATCTCCCAAAAAGCAGGCTTTGAACTGGTTCATGCCAGCATTTATGAACATTAAGGTAGGGTCGTCTTGTGGAACCACAGGCGAAGAGCGAACAAAGAGATGCTCTTTGCTTTCAAAAAATTTTATAAAAGACGCACGAATTTCCGCAGATGTTTTGGGTGTATTGGGCATGGTTGTAAGGTAGAAAAATTCTACATCTTCCCAAATCTACGCCTCAAATATGCCGCCAACAAATTTATGCACAAAACCAAAGTGATCAGCACTAACGCCGTGCCATACGCCATTGGACGCGTTGCTTCCAAATTCGTGCCGCTTGTGGATATAACGTAAAGATGGTATGGGAGTGCCATCACTTGGTCAAAAATGCTAGTTGGCAGTTTTGGCAAAAAGTATGCGGCAACTGTGAACAAAATTGGCGCAGTCTCTCCCGAAACTCTCCCAACCGCAAGTATTAAACCCGTCAAAATATTCGGAAATGCCGTGGGCAACACAACACGCCTAATTGTTTGCAATTTGTTTGCGCCCAAAGCATAACTCCCCGTACGGAATGAATCCGGCACCATTTTGAGTGCCTCTTCTGTTGTGCGGATAACCAAAGGCAACACCAAAAGCCCAAGCGTAAACGAACCTGCTATAATGGAATCGCCCCATTTCATTGCATTCACAAACAAAGCCATTCCAAATAATCCAAAAATAACAGAAGGAACACCGCCCAAATTATTTGTCATGGTGCGTATGAATTTTGCAACCTTACCATTTGTTGTGTACTCGTTCAAATATATGGCAGACATAACCCCAATGGGAAAAGCCACCAACATACTGCCCGCTATAAGGCAACAGGTTCCCACAATGGCGGGAAAAATACCGCCCTTGGTCATGCCCTCTTTTGGCTCAGAGAAAAGAAACTCAAAGCTAATCGCTCCAATACCGTTGTAAATTATGAATCCTAAAATCCACAGCAAAATTCCAACCACCAAAATCCCAAGAATTCGGAAAATCCAAAACGCTATGCTTTGAGTTAATCTTTTGTTCATTTACACCCCCTTCCCAGGTTGCCGCTTAGAAACAATTTCCGACACAATGCTCATCACAAGTGTTATTATGAATAAAATGCAACCCAGCATAAACAACGCCTGATAATGAGCGCCGCCCAAAGGTGCTTCGCCCAGCTCGGCGGCAATGGCAGCAGGAATTGTGCGAATAGGCGCGAACAGGGATGTTGGAATAACGGCGGCATTTCCAGTTACCATAAGCACCGCCATAGTTTCGCCAACTGCCCTGCCAATCCCCAAAATAACCGCAGCAGAAATTCCAGACGAAGCATAAGGAATAATCACCCTATATATGGTTTGCCAATGAGTTGCACCCAGAGCGAGACTTGCCTCACGCATTGCGCTCGGTGTGCTACGCATAGCATCTTCTGCAACCGTGATGATGGTTGGGAGTGCCATAATCGCTAAAATAAGGCTACCTGTAAATGCGGTTTCACCAACGGGTAAATTGAGAGCTTTTTGCACAAGAGGAACCAAAACCACCAAACCGAAAAACCCATATACAACGGATGGTATTCCTGCAAGCAATTCCACAGCTGGTTTTAAAATTTTTCTTATTTTATTGTTTGCAAGTTCAGAGAGATAAACGGCAACGCCAAGACCGAGGGGCAAGGCAATTAAAATTGCAATTAAGCTAACCAAAAGTGTTCCAAGCACCAAAGGCAGCACACCAAATTGAGGAGATGGCACAGAAGTTGGAATCCACTCCGTTCCGCCAAAAAAATCTGCACCTCCAATTTTCTCATCTGCAAGCACTTTCACTTGCGGCATAGAAGAAGGCACATATCTTGTTGGTATAAAAGCTATTATTCCGGGTGTTGAAGATATAACCTCCCCCAACTTCTCCGGTAATTTTTCGTAGTCATTTCCAAATTCATCTTCTGAATAACGGCTAAAAACATCGTTGAATCTGAATATCTCTATAGGCAAATTTTCGCCGTTCAATTTATTCCAATTCTCTATTTTGCCGTCAAATATAGACTTTATATCTTTGGAATTCAAATAACCGATTTTATTGGAGGCATTAACGCATAAAACGTGCCCTCTTTCAATAACGGGGTTTTTGAAAAGCCCAAAACCTTCTTTAAACAGAAAAACTACCATCAACAAAATGATGATAGTAGTGACTGCGCCGCTAAGCCGCAGTATATTTTCTATGACTTTTTCAATAAAACGTCTCATATTATTTACTAATTGGTATAAACCCAATATCTTTCACAATTTTTTGCCCAGCAGCAGAAAGCACATAATCAACAAAAGGTTTCACCGTGCTTTCGGATTTTTCTACGTAGTAGTAGATAAGCGGGCGAACAATGGGATAAGTCTCGTCCATGGCGCTTTTAACAGAAGGAGCCGTGTAGGTTTTTCCTGCATCAAAAGAAACCTGAATAGCTTTTGTTTTTTTGTCTAGATAAGCGAGACCAATGTAGCCAATTGCGCCTTTTGTTTGGCTTATGGACTGGACTATTGCTCCCGTGGCGGGCATACTCATTATGCCGTTCACATAGTTTTTGTTTTTCAAAACGTGTTCTTTAAAAAACTCATAAGTTCCAGAAGATGTTTCGCGTGAATAGGGGATTATTTTCATATCAGCACCGCCAACTTCTTTCCAGTTGGTAATTTTGCCTGTGAAAATATCTTCCATTTGTTCGCGTGTGAGTTTGCTAACCGTATTTGAAGGATGCACAATAACTGCGAGCGCATCGTAGGCTACTATTTTTTCAACTACTTTATCCCCTTTTTCCTGAAGTTTTTGTTTTTCCTCAAATTTTATTTTGCGTGAAGACTGGGCAATATCGGTGGTGCCTTCTAGCAAAGCAGAAATGCCAACGCCACTGCCCCCTCCTGTCACCGTGACGTTAGCACTTTTATTTGCTTTTGTGAAACTCTCTGCCTCTTGCTGTGAAAGAGGAAGCACGGTGTCTGAGCCTTTGACTTTCTGTGCATAAAGCGCAGAAACAGCTACCAATGTGGTAAGCGTAACGAGCAAGAATTTTTTCATACTCTGTTCTCCTGTGTTAAACACTATAAAGTTAGATTCTGAAGGTTACGAAGGGGATTAGTTCGTGTTACGATTTGGTTAAGATTTCTTGAGCGAAAACAAAAATTCCAAACCCGTGTTTTCTCCGCCGGTGCGCACCGTTATGGTGCCTCCGTGAAAAAGAACAGCGTTTTTCACAATGGAAAGCCCAAGACCCGAACCGCCTGTATCGCGGGAACGCCCCTCCTCCACCCTATAAAAACGCTCAAACAAACGCTCTAGCATAACATTTTCCCCAACACCCTTTCCCGTATCGGAAAACACAAAATATACTTTCCCATCGTTTAAATCTGGCAATGTTCTTATATTTATGCTCACATTTTCGCCTGCATACCGAATAACATTATCGGTTAAATTTCTGAAAATAGAATACAGCAAACTCTCATTGCCAAATACATTTAAATTTTCTGGGATATTTGCATTGAACTGAATATTTTTCTCGGCAAGGGCTTTGTCGGAGTTGTTTTTTATATTTTGGAGCAATTCATTTATATTCACCTTGCTCATTTTTAGGCTTTCTGCGTGTTCGTCAATCTTGGTTAAAAGGCTCATATCCGCAATAAGTTCAGACAATATTTGAGTTTGGTTATATGCGCGTTTCAAGTATTCCTGCTTTTTTTCCTCTTCAAGATTATTGCTCAAAATTATCTCCAAAAAACCCCGTATGCTGGTCACAGGTGTTCGCAGCTCGTGCGCTATGTTTCCGGTCATCTCTTGCTTTAAACGCCTAGTTTTTTCACGTGAAGTTATGTCTATTAAAATAATTTCAAAACTCTTGTCGGCAAAAGTATTCACAAGCAAAGAAAATTCGTTGCCGTGCCTGCTAACACGAGTTTCAAAACAAGCCTCGTTCACATGGCTTTCCAAAAAATTCACCACCGAAATAAAAACATCATCACTGAGCATATCGCGTTCTATATTCATTGAGTCGTAAGCAATCATATTGAAATATTGCAAAAAAAGCCCGTTGTGAAAATCAACTGTGCGGTCTGGTTTGAAAAAGCATATACCCTCGGCAGACACCTGTGTGTGCATCAAAAGTTTTTCTTTTTCTTGCTCTATGCGCCATTCATCTTCTTTTATTTTTTGAATAATTTTTGCGTGGCGATTTTTAATATCTCCGAGTTCTGTTTCCAATACTTTCAATTGTTTAGAATTATATATATAGCGAACAAGAAGCCCAATAAAAGCGAGTATTATCGCAGAGAATACAGAAATTAAAATGCTATAATTTTCAAAATTCATTGAACTTATACCCAAATCCGGCACGGCTGGATATCAGCGAACCTTTTGCGCCGAGTTTTTTGCGCAAGCGAGTTATATGCACATCAACCGTTCTCTCTGTTATGTAAATAGTATCTTTCCAAACCTGGCTAATGATATTTTGCCGGGAATATACCCGCGTAGGATTTTGTGCGAGCAAAGAGAGAATTTCAAATTCCGTTTTTGTAAGTGGAATAATTTCATCTCCTACTTTCACTTCTTTTGATTGAAAATTTATTTGCAAATCGTCAATGATGAGCAATGTTTGCTCCTCTTCTTTCTCATTTTCCGCTTGCCGTTTTAAAACTGCTTTAACTCTGGCAGAAACTTCTTTTAATGAAAAGGGCTTGGAGATATAATCGTCTGCGCCAACAGAGAATCCCGTGAGCATATCGTTTTCGGTATCTTTCGCGGTTAAAAATATAATGTTTATATCGTTCCCGTCTTTGCGCAATTTCTCTGCCATCTGATAACCAGACATTCCACCCATCATAACATCCAGCAAAATAAGGCTATGCTCAGGTGATAATTTTTTGAGTGCTTCTTCGGCGGAATGAACGCTGTCAACTTCATAGCCTTCGTGTTTCAGGTTGAAGGATAATATCTCGCAAATATCACGGTCATCATCCACAACCAAAATTCTCTTTTTATGCGCGTGTGCCATAGAGAGTAATTTAGATTTTAGTAATTACTGATTATTCATATTTAAGTGCTCTGGGACAAGGGAAATATCCCATATCCCATATCCCTTGTCCCAAACATTAAGTTAATCATTACTTACTTTACTTAAAGTCGTACCTAAAATCCACTTCAAAGCGGTTCAGTTTGCCACTGTCAACTTTTTCCAGTGTCTTTTTGCTTTTATCCACTTTGTCTGCGTAATCCGTTGACAAGTTCAAATATTCAAATGTAACCTTTGCTGCCGAAGTGAAGTTATAGGCGATGTTTGCGAATATGAACATATTGTCTTTGCGAGAACCCGGTATTATTGTGCTTTCGTCAAAATCGGTTTTCACATCACCGTCCAAGTTTTCCATTCCAAGACCAGCGGCTGCAGAGAGATTGGCAGGAAGTTTAGCTGCCAATGCACCCCACCAACCTTTTGATTTTAAACCATCTTCTTTCACTTTAGTTGGATTGCTTGAGCTGGTGTGGTTTAGTCCTAGGCTTCCATCGGCATAGCGAGATAGATTCCTGCCCATAAAAAATTCTCCAGATAAAGTAAGGATACTCAACAGAGGAGCAGACAAATCTGCGCCAAAGAAATTGGTGGTTGGTCCTCTTCTCTTGCGATTTTTATCATCTGCATTTGCGGCTTCGTCTTTTGCAAAAAGACCAGAAATGCCAACAGCCAAACTTGATTTTTCATCTGCCCAAGATGCTGGCAATTTCAGACCTAAGCGACCTTGGAAAGCTGGCATTGAAGAAGCGACATTGTCGTCTGCTCTTAAACGGTCGTGAGTTACGGCAACAGCTAGTTCAACCGGGCCAACGGCTTCGGTTGCGCGAATTTGCGGACGGCGAGTGCCAATATTGCCAACACCGTTGAGGCTGCTTGGATTTATGGAAGGCGGGTCAAGTGGATTCACCACATCATCTGTTTGACCGAACAAAAGAGTTAAACCTATATCTTTGAAGTTTAGCGAACCCCAAGACTGGCGAACACGGAAACCAGAAGAAACCGTTGTTGTTGTTGTGGTGGTGGTGGTGGTTTTAGTGGAATCAATAATTACTGATGACGAAGGGTCATCTTCATTGTATTGCAAAGTGCTTTTGGTTTCGCTAGTGCTAGTGCTAGTGCTTGTGCTTGTGCCGCTGCCAGCACCGCCGCTGAAATTATTGTAGCCGCTTGCGCCTGCAAAATCTGCTTCAAATTTTCCCTTTAAACCTGGCTCATTTTCTTTTGAAGGCCCTTCTAAATTCAAACCGAACCTAGTGCGAGCTATGCTGAGTGAGGTTCTGTTTTGTGGAGTTATTTTTTTCCCGTCTTTATTTTTAGCAGGTGTAGCAGCCCAAGCTGACCATAATCCGTTTGTGATTCCATCTTCAATAGCGGCGTTCAATTCCAAACGGCCATACAGAGAAATTTTTGTTCCAGCTACAGTAGTAGAGACAGTCTCTGCCGGTTTGGCAGGTGCAGCTTCCGCTACTGCAACAACCACTGGTGCCGGAGAGACGCTCACCACTGCAGGTGTTACCACTGCAGGAGTTTCTGGAGCAGCCACTGGTACGGGTGCGGTTTCCGCAGCATGAGCAGGAACTTCCTGCGCTGCAACGATTGATGTTCCCAACAACAAAAGGCTCAAAGATAACTTTGCCTTGTTCATAATAACCTCATTGGCTAAATTCTATTAAATACAAATTAGAATCGGGTTGTTAAAATTGTATTAAGTCTTGGTGAAATAATGGTTAATTCGCTCAATGAGCAGAATTTTTACTATATTATTATAGAATTTGTAACCAGTACTAAAGAGGATAAAATATGTTTCGATTGTTGTTGATGCTTGCCATTTTTTCGCTCATAGCCTGTATGGGCGGCAAGTCTGCTGGTGGCGTTAAATATAATAATGCCGACCCAGACAAAACCAACGAAGTGATGATAACTTTTGTCCAAAGGGCGCAAGCCGGCTTTTGGAAAGAAGCTATGGAAAATGTTTCTCTGGAAGAAAGAGCTGAAATGATGGATGGCGTGAACGTTATGCAAGAATACAAAGATGCTGTGAATCGAATTCGCCTCAGCACCATAAAAAACATGGATCTGGGCTTAGACAGAAAAGGCCGCTTGGTTGGCCTCAAAGACATATTAGACGAATCCAATGAACGCTACGTATCCTCAGAAGAAAAGGTGGTGATTGACCCCAGCAAATTAGAAGACCGCGGCGCGCTTCGCCAAAAACAAGAAGAGGAAGCCGCCAAAAAAGCCATGCTGGAACCTGTTAAAGAAGAAAAGAACACCTGGCTGGATGTCTATTACGGAAACACAAAATCAGGCGGCGGCGGCAGGCTAGTGAAAGAAAAACCATCAGAAGAAGAGGATTAGTTTGCGCATAGGAATAATAGGAGTTGGCACTGTAGGCAGCGGTGTTATTGAAATTATAGAGCAGAAAAGGGACGAATTTCACGCCAAGCTCGGTATCCTTTTGGAAATTGCCGGAATAGTGGCAAAAACAGAAGAAGAGCTTGCACCCTTCAAGGCAAAGGGCTACAAAGGCTTCACAGATGCAAACTCCATTTTGGAAGACGATTCCATATCCGTTATTTGCGAACTAGCCGGTGGCTACGAATTGCCTTTCAAGTGGATAACCAAAGCGATTGAGCACGGGAAAAACGTGGTTACCGCAAACAAGGCATTGCTCGCAAAACACGGTAGCGAAATTTTTCCGCTTGCCGGCCAAAAAAGATGCCACGTTCTTTTTGAGGCAGCCGTGGGTGGAGGTATTCCAATTATACGCTCCTTGCAAGAATCCTTGGTTGGCAACAGAATAAATTCCCTTAGTTGCATAATAAACGGAACCTGCAATTATATTTTGACAAGAATGGCAGCCGAGTCTCTATCTTTTGAAGAGGTTTTGAAGGATGCCCAAAAACTCGGCTTTGCAGAGGCGAATCCATCCTTTGATATAGACGGCATAGATGCCGCGCACAAAACCGCAATTCTGGCGAGCTTGTGCAGCGGCCGTTTTGTTGACTTTGAAAAAATACATGTCACCGGAATAAGCGGCATAACCGCTCAGGATATCAAGTTCGTCAATGAGCTTGGCGGTGTTGTGAGGTTGCTGGGCTTGTACAACAAAATAGGCGATAGCGTTGACGTGCGTGTTCATCCTTGCATTGTTCCATCTGAGCATTTGCTTGCGAGCGTTAAATACGTGCTGAATGCGGTGTATTTGCATTGCGATAATCTGGGTCCAACTCTCCAAACAGGCGCGGGTGCTGGCAAGCTGCCAACCGCAAGTGCAGTTGTGGCAGACCTTGTGTCGCTGGCTCGCTCCACAGAAACGGGGCATATAGAGCCTCTACCTATGGGTTGGTTTCAGAAAGAGAATTCAGCAGCACTTGTTCCCATTGGCGAAACTTCTACCCGTTATTATTTCCGTTTTGTGACAAAAGACAACTACGGTGTTCTTTCAAAAATCACGGGAATCTTGGGCGAGAATCAAATTTCCATAGAATCCATTTTGCAAAAAAACACCAACAATCGTGAAAAAGTCGATATAGTTGTAACAACAGAAAAAGCGAAAGAGAGCAGCGTTCAATCCGCATTGGCAAAGATAGATTCATTGCCAGAGATGAGCGAAAAGAGCAGGATGCTCAGGTTTTTGGAGTAGCTAAGCTACCAACTGAAGTGTATTAACTTCTATAAAACCTTTATGTATCAATCTTCCTAGTGATACATCGCCTTCGTCTATAAATCCATCGTGATTCGTTTTGGATATTGTAAAGTAAAAATTCAAAACAGCAAGCAATGGCCCGTTTTCTTTTCTATAGTAAATGCCGATTAACTCATAGGACAAGAGACAAGGGAAAAGGGATATGAGTAGCGTTTACAAAAACAAAAAGCCCCCTCAGCGGGAGCTCTGAGGGGGGCAGGGTAAATTATCTCAATTCATTATTTTGGAGCACTAGTTGCTGTTCTGCACTCAGAGGCATCTGCAACCCAAACGAAGCCAGCACCGAGGTCAGCACAACCTTCTGCATTGCAAGCAGAAAGATTTGAGTCGGAGCAAGTGAAATCGCCCTGGAAGGTGCAACGAACGCTGAACGGATCAGTGGAGTTCTTTTCTGTGTTGGCTTTGTAGCCACCAGTGCAAGTTGCCACTTTGTTGTCTTTGAAGCAGTATTCACCTTTCCAAGCGTTCTCGTTTACTTTGGAATCACCGCAAAGGTCTTTTGGTAGGTAAGCCAATACTGTTTTGTTTGTCTCAAGATCCCATTGGCAGTACCCATTACCTAGCTTGTCTTGGTTTGGACCGCTGTCATCACCGCAAACGCCAGTGAGCACTTTATCGTTTGATGTGGAACCTTCGCCAAATCCGCAATATTCGCCTTTCCATTCGCCATTGTTCGGTTTACCATCTGTGCCGCAGAATTCTTTGACCAGCGCGGTTGCGCCTGTTCTATCGGCACGGCAGTAGCCAGCACCAAAGGCAGCTGCATTTGGACCATCGCCATCATCGCAAGCACCTGTCATAACGGATGTTTCTTCGGCATCTGCTGTAGCATATCCGCAGTATTCACCGCTCCAAGCACCATTGTTGAGCGTTCCTTTGTCATCGCATTTCTCATCATCTAAATATGTTTTGCCTGTTTTATCGGCACGGCAGTAGCCGTTGCCAAAAGAAGATTTATTTGGACCATCGTCATCATCGCAAATACCACCCCACACTTTTGCTTTGTCGTTGGTAGCAGAAGTAACTCCGCAATACTGACCTTTCCAAGTTTTTTCATTCATTCTGTTGGCGGATTTGGTGTCGTCTCCGCAGAAATCTTCGCTATAGGCTGTTTCGCCGTTTCTGTTTGCTTGGCAGTATCCCTTGTCGTAACCTTTTGAGTGGGGACCATACTCGCCATCACCGCAAAGGCCTGATTGCTTGGTGGTTTTAGGATCTTTGGCACTTTTTGCACCGCAATATTCCCAGTTCCACTTACCATTGTTGGGTGTAGTTCCATCTTCGCAGAAATTCTTAGAAGTGACTGCTTTGATATCCGAGTCTTTGGACTCAAAATTCACTTCGCAATATGCATAATTCCAAGATATTTCATTTGGACCATAAGCATTGTTATCAAGAACAGTAGTGCTGCCCTGGATGAATGAATTTGATGCATAATCATCGCAAACACCCGTTAATTGGGTTTTCTTTGTTGCTTTGGCGGTTGCCCAGCCGCAGTATTGCTTTTGCCACTTGTCTTTGTTGATGGTTTTGCCATCGCACATTTCGCTTGAGGCACGCGCTTTTTGTTCATATTTCTTGGTTGTGCTATTATAATCCACGGTGTACTGGCAGTATTGATTAGCAAAGTCCACTCCCGTTCCACTTACAAAGCAGTCACCAACGGTGGAGGTGGCAGAACCTGTTTGAACCCAACGGCCAAAAAGTTCATTATTACAAACAGCTTCTGTGATGCCGCGTTCACCAAGCTCAGTTTTGTTGAGCATAATCTTTGAGCCTACGTCTAAACCGCAGAAATTCTGTGGGGAATCCTGAGTTTCGGTTTTGGCAGCCACTCCGCAATACTGAGTGTTTTTCTTGTATGTTTTGCCATTTTCGCAGGTGCCTTCGTTCTTTTTAGCGTCTTCAACCTTACCTTCTTCTGTGCAAAACTCCTTAGAGGTGAGTATTTGGCCACTGCATACGCTTACTGTTGCGTTGGGGCAGGTGATTGTGGATAAGTGTTCATTGATTTTATCGTTGTCAACAGAGCAACCATCCAAGGTGCCGCCAGCACCGGAGCTACATTGGATAGAAAAGCTAGAGGCTACGAGCCAGCAAGATGGGCCATCTTTGCCCGCTGCGCCAGCGTTGCCTGGTGCGCCTGGTGTGCCTTCGTCGTTGTTCTTTAGAACGCCAACTTCCTCGCTACCGCAAATGACGTTCCAGCCTTCACCGTTTTCGTTTTCCTCAAGTGTGCAGTTCTCGCCATTTTTACCGGGTTTTCCGTCTTCGCCGGAACAAGAAATTGTGAATACCAAGGCAAACATCATTGTGCTGATTGTTGCCGCCAATAGAAGAACTCTGTTTAACCTCATATATCTCTCCCTTCTTCCTATGCCTACTCTTTGCTTTTTGCGCGATT